>Ga0316616_100000020_pt1 | contig 42387 bp, 43 predicted proteins | sample OWC_Aug_M1_C1_D1_FD_207660 | JGI IMG/M metagenome (GOLD analysis project Ga0316616, IMG submission 207660) | Wetland soil microbial communities from Old Woman Creek delta, Ohio, United States - OWC_Aug_M1_C1_D1_B | ecosystem: Environmental > Terrestrial > Soil > Wetlands | place: USA: Ohio... | reverse complement strand
ACCACCTTATAACAGCCGAATAACAGCCGAGCCTGAATTGGCATGTCCGGTATGCGTGGTAGAGTACTATCCTTGGAAACCGAAAACTCAAAACTCTTGTTTAAGCAAAAAATAATACTAATCTTTGCCTGAACCGAAGGCAACCGCATCGAATTCTTAAGCAAGACTGCCTGACCTCAACAATTTACTCGTACTAGAACTTTCATGAGCCAACTCCCTCCCTGCCCGAAATGCGGATCTGTCTTCACCTACGAAGATGGCAACCTATATATCTGCCCAGAATGTGCGCACGAATGGGACAAAAGCGCCACCGCGGAAAATGCCGAACAGAAACGTGTCGTTCGCGATTCCAACGGCAACGTGCTGAATGACGGCGATACGGTGACCGTCATCAAGGACCTGAAGGTTAAAGGCTCGTCCTCCGTCGTCAAGGTCGGCACCAAGGTGAAAAACATCCGCATTATCGAGGGCGATCATGACATCGACTGCAAAATAGATGGCTTCGGCGCCATGCAGTTGAAGTCGGAATTCGTGAAGAAGGCGTAGGCGAGCCAAGCATAATATCCATCGCTTCCTTGCCCTTTTCAGCGGTTTACTCGTATTATCTGCCGCTCCTGCTCCCATTTGCGCTGATTAAATGTCGAAACTGCTGATCGTCGAATCGCCTTCCAAGGCCAAAACACTGAAGAAATACCTGGGAAAGGATTTCGAGGTGCTGGCCTCCTACGGCCACGTGCGCGACCTGATTCCGAAATCCGGCGCCGTCGACACCGAGCACGATTTCGCCATGAAATACGAAATCATCGACCGCAACGCGCGGCACGTCGACGCGATCGTCAAGGCAGTCAAGGCCTCCGACGCCATCTACCTGGCGACCGACCCGGACCGCGAGGGGGAAGCCATTTCCTGGCATATCGCCGAGATTCTCAAGAGCAAGAAATTGCTCAAGGACAAGCTAATCAAGCGCGTGGTGTTCCACGAAATCACCAAGAGCGCGGTGCAGCACGCCATCAACGAGCCGCGCGACATACTCATGCCACTGGTCAACGCCCAGCAGGCACGCCGCGCGCTGGATTATCTGGTCGGCTTCAACCTGTCGCCGCTACTGTGGAAAAAGATACGGCGCGGCCTCTCTGCGGGCCGCGTGCAAAGCCCGGCTTTAAGATTGATCGTCGAGCGCGAGCTGGAAATCGAGGCGTTCCAGAGCCGGGAATACTGGACGATTCACCTCCAGAGCAAGAAGCAGAAAAACGCTTTCGATGCCAAACTGGTGCAACTGGAAGGCAACAAGGTCGAGCAGTTCACCGTTACCGCGCAGGAACAGCAGGCTGAAATCGTAGGCAAGCTGCTGGCCGCGAGCGCTGGCAAAACTACAGTCAGCCGCGTCGAAAAGAAGCAGAAGAACCGCAGCCCGGCAGCACCATTCACCACTTCCACGCTGCAACAGGAGGCCGTGCGCAAACTGGGATTCACCACCAGCCGCGCAATGCGTATTGCCCAGCAACTGTATGAAGGCGTCAACATCGGCGCAGAGGGCTCGGTCGGCCTCATCACCTACATGCGTACCGACTCCTTCAGCATGGCAGCTGAGGCGGTGATGCAGATCCGCGGCTACATCAAGGGCAATTTCGAAGCGGAGTACCTGCCAAAATCGCCCATCATGTACAAGACCAAGGCAAAGAATGCGCAGGAAGCGCACGAGGCGATCCGTCCCACCGACATCCGCCGCACACCGGACAGCCTGCGCAGCCACCTGACGCCGGAGCAGTTCCGCCTCTACGACATGATCTGGAAGCGGGCGCTGGCCTGCCAGATGGCGCCGGCCAAGTTCGATGCGGTGAGCGTCGATCTCGCCGTGGGCAGTGAAGCCAACCTGTTCCGCGCCACCGGCCAGACCATGATCTTCCCGGGCTTCATTGCCGTCTATATGGAAGGCATGGACGATGCAGAGGAAGAAGGTGAAAGCAAACTGCCGTTAATGGAAGTGGGTGAGGTACTGGACGTCACGAAAATCTGGGGCGACCAGCATTTCACCGAACCGCCGCCGCGCTACTCGGAAGCCAGCCTCGTGAAAGCGCTGGAGGAATACGGCATTGGCCGGCCATCCACGTACGCCAGCATCATCTCAACGCTGCAGGATCGCGAATATGTGCTGCTCGACAATAAGCGCTTCAAGCCAACCGACGTCGGCCGCATCGTCAACAAGTTCCTTACCGAACACTTTACCAAGTACGTGGATTACGACTTCACTGCCAATCTGGAAAACGAGCTGGACGATATTGCGGATGGTGCGCGCGACTGGATTCCGGTCCTCAATGAATTCTGGCAGGGCTTCAACCGCCAGATCATGGAAAAGGGACAAGTGGAGCGTCCCGGCACCGAAGTGCTGGACGAACCCTGCCCCCAGTGTGGAAAACCGTTACAAAAAATCCTCAACAAATTTAACCGCTATTTCATTGGATGTTCCGGCTATAACGACACGCCAAAGTGCGATTACAAGCGCAACCTGGAGGGCGACACGCAAGCTGGAAACGAGCCTGTCAAATTAGGTGACGATCCCACCAGCGGCAAAGAGATATTGTTACTTAATGGCCCCTATGGCCCCTATTTACAGGTTGGCCAGAGCGCGGATGACCCCAAGAAAAAGCCCAAGCGCGTCAGCATCCCGAAAGAGATTCCGCTGGCGAATGTATCGCTGGACATCGCCCTGAAACTGGTCGCGCTGCCTCGCGAAATAGGGCAGCATCCCGACACTGGAAAGAAAGTAATTGCCGGCATAGGCCCTTATGGCCCTTATATAAAGCACGAGAGCACCTTCAAGTCGATCCCGAAATCGGACAGCATCTTCGATATCGACCTGCCGCGCGCGGTGGAACTACTGGCACAGGCCAAGGCCAAGGCCGCCCCGCTGCGCGAGCTGGGCGAACATCCGGCTGAAACTGGCGCCATTGCTATTTATTCCGGTCGCTACGGCCCTTACGTACAACATGGCAAGATCAACGCCACTCTGCCCAAGGACATGGAAATCGACGAAGTCACACTGCAGCAGGCGCTGGAATTGCTGGCAGCGAAAGCCGCCAAAGGCAAGCCAGCCAAGAAGATGACGACAAGAAAAGCGCCTGCCAGAAAACCTGCCTCCAAAAAGCCAGCTTCTTCCCGCAACAAAGCAGCTTAAGAAAGTTCAACAGGCAACAAAAAAGCCGGGATAACCCGGCTTTTTTGTTGCCTGCGAATCGGGGTCAACCCAGCTTGCGCGCGCCGTTACTGCTTTCGATCCATTTGCGGATACGTTGTGCGTCGCCGATGCGCGTGAACTTGCCCCAGGAATCAAGCAACACGATGATAAGAGGCTGCTCGGCAATCTGCGCCTGCATGACCAGGCAGCGGCCGGCTTCGTTGATGAAACCGGTCTTGGACAGGCCAATCTGCCAATCGCTGTTGCGCACCAGGATATTGGTGTTGCGGAACTCAACTGGGCGGTTCGGGCCATGCAGCGGCACTTCGTAGGCCGCCGTAGTTGTGACTTGACGAATTTCCGGGTACTGGTAGGCGGCCTTAACCATCTTGGCCAAGTCCTCCGCTGTCGAAACGTTCTCGCTATTGAGCCCGGTCGCGTCGATAAATACCGAACGAGTCATCCCCAATGCCAAGGCTTTGGCATTCATGGCGCGCACAAATGCATCGTAGCCTCCGGGGTAGGCGTGCCCCAGCGACGAAGCCGCACGATTCTCGGAAGACATCAGCGCAAGCTGCAGCATTTCGGCACGGGTCAGCGTCGTACCCACGCGCAGACGGGAACCGGTGCCTTTGAGAATGTCCACATCTGCCGATGTTACCGTAACAGGATCATCCATAGGCTGGTGCGCATCCAGCACCACCATCGCGGTCATCAGCTTCGTTACAGAAGCAATCGGCGTGGTAAGGCCGATGTTTTTTGCGTATAACACCTCGCCAGTGTCTTGATTGAGAATCAGCGCCTTGGAAGACTCAAGGCGCAGCTCGGTGTCGTTACCGTCTTGCTGGAACTGGGCGCCCTGCAAAGTATAGCTGGCAACGTGCGCCCCATAATTTCGACTGGATCTTATGGTGTGACTGATTCTACGGCTGGAAATCTTACGCTTGGAAAGCTTGGCCTTGGCTTTGCTCTTGGATACCGCCGTTACCTTATGCTTGCCTGATTTATAGGAAGCGGCCTCGGCAAAAACAGGGGGGAAAGACAAAGCGATTGCGCAAATAAACAGAAATAATCTTCGCAGCATACTTTTCTCCTCAATGCCATCACAATTTCTTTCAGCCATGCTATCAAATTTATCCTGATTTGTCATCAAGATAGATGAGTTAGTTCATGTATTATTTAAATAGAGCTTTTGCCTAGCTTTGATGTCAACTAAAATGGCATTTGTATGTGAAAATGAGGCCTGTGACAAGCGCTCATCAGGCATGCCCAAAAGTTCCATTGATATTACTCGCCGGATCAACTTTAAGCTTATCCATTTTTGCTCAGGCCAGATTCAAGTAATACGGCTGTAATACCACTTCGGAAAAATCAGGCTTAGTTCCATCGTGAAATCAGGAGACTCGATCATGACTACCGTGACCTTCAACGGCAACCCCATCAACGTTAGCGGCTCCTTCCCTCAGGCAGGCGATACTGCGCCCAGTTTCACGCTGGTAGACAAAGATCTGAACGATGTATCGCTCAGCCAGTTCGCAGGCCACAGAAAAATCCTCAATATCGTTCCGAGCCTGGATACCTCAATTTGCGCGGAATCGACCCGCAAATTCAACGAGGCGGCAACCACGCTGACCAACACCGTCGTCATCGTAATTTCCTCTGACCTCCCATTCGCGCAGAACCGCTTCTGCTCCTCGGAAAAACTGCAAAACGTCGTCACGCTCTCAACCATGCGCGGTCGAAACTTTCACCAAAACTATGGCGTGATGATTACCGACTACCCCCTTTCCGGCTTGGCTGCCCGTGCAGTTATCGTGCTCGATGAGAACGACAAGGTATTGTATTCCGAGCTGGTCAAGGAAATCAGCGACGAACCGGATTATGCCGCCGCATGGGCGGCAGTGCGTCAGACCCTTGCCTAGAACTTGCAAATTGAGGATCTAAAACGCTAGCTCTTCACCCGAGCGAGGCGCTCCATTCCATGCATCGCCAGTGAATAAACTGCCGGCACCACAACCAGCGTCAGCAGGGTCGAGGTAATCATCCCCCCAATAACCGCCACCGACAGCGGGGCGTTGGTTTCGGCACCGGCACCGAAGCCCATCGCAGCCGGCAGCAGCGCAAGGATGATGGTGAGCGAAGTCATCAGCACCGGCCTCAGACGAATCGGGCAGGCATCCTGCAGGGCTACGTCGATGGCCATGCCCTCTGCTCTGCGTTGGTTGGTAAGGTCAACCAGCAGAATGGAATTCTTGGCCACCAGGCCGATCAGCAGCACCAGCCCGATCATGGAAAAGATGTTGAGCGTATGCCCGGTGAGCCACAGCGCCATCACCCCACCGATGATGGCGAGTGGCTGCGCCAGCATGATGATGAATGGCTGTAAAAAAGAGTTGAACTGGCTCGCCAGCACCATATAGAGCAGGATTATCGCCATGACGAAAGCGAACGCCATGTATTTGGTGGTTTTGCCGAACTCTTCCGCCTGGCCGGTAAACTTGACGGCATAGCCAGGTGGCAACAAGGGCTTGGCGGTTTCCTGTACCTTGGTGACGGCTTCGCCCAGCGGCAGGGTGGGGGTGCCGAAGAAATTGGCGGCATATTTCAGGTCGAAGCGGCCGATCACCGCCGCGCCCAATAACGGTTTGAAGCTGGCCACGGTATCCAGCCGCACCATGCTGCCGCTACTGTTGCGCAGATATATCTTGGACAGATCCGCCGGCTGGCCAAAGCTGCCGTCCTTGGCTTTGATGCGGATATCGTAGCGTTCCCCATCGCCCGGATCGTCGTTGTACTTGGCAATGTCGATACCGCCAGTCAGCATATTGAGGGAGAAGGCTACGTCCTGCGCAGACAGACCAAGGTCGGCGGTGCGCGTGCGGTCTATGTTCATCACCAGCTCCGGCAGGTCGAGTTGCATGTCGAGGTCGACCTTGCCCATGCCGGGAACATTGGACAGCTTTTGCTGCACCTGCTGGGCCAGGCCGGCGACCTGGGCTAGGTTGGGGCCGGACAGGTTGAATTGCAGCGGATCGCCGCGCTGGCCCTGCACCATGGGCACCGGGGCCGGGAATGCACGTACCCCGGGGATCCGGGCGAACTCCTCGCGCAGTTTCTTTAAGGTGTCCTGCTGGCGGACATTGCGCTTATCCCGGTCCTGCATGCGCACGTAGGCAAAACCCTGGTTGACCTGCCCGGTCTGGCCGATGCCGATGCCGGTGAAGTAGGTGGCGATTTCCGGGTGTTTGCCGAGCACCTGCTCCACCTGCACCAGTCGGGTATTGGTGTAATCCACACTGGAGCCAAGCGGGGTCTTGAGATAGACGATGAAGCGCCCTTCGTCCTCTTCAGGCACGAATTCTTTTTTTACCTGCTGGAAGAACCAGGCGCTGGAAAGGACGGCAAGCAGTGTGATCAGCAGCACTTTCCAGCGGTGGTTGAGTGCCAGCCGCAGCAACGTCCGGTAGACCTTGTCCATACCGTGGAAGAAGGCATCCAGTGCGTAATAGAAGCGTCCGTGGTTGGCGCTTACTTTCAGGTAGCGCGAGCACAGCATGGGGGTGAGGGTGAGCGAGACGAATAGCGATACCAGCACACCGAAGGTCACCACCACGGCAAACGACTTGAAGAACTGGCCAATGATGCCGCTCATGAAAATCACCGGCGCGAAGATGGAAACCAGCGACAGGGTGGCCGCCAGCACGGCGAAAGCCACTTCCTTGCTGCCGTTCATGGCCGCGCTGACCGGGTCGGAATCCAGGTGTTCGCGGTGGCGGAAAATGTTCTCCAGCACCACAATGGCATCGTCCACCACCACACCGATCAGCAGAAGAAGTGCGAGCAAGGTCATGACGTTGAACGTGAAGCCGCCAAAATACATCACCGCCACTGCCCCCAGCAGGGATACGGGAATCGCCGTGGCGATAATAAGGGTGGATCGGATGGAGCGCAGGAATAGCCAGACGACGGTAGCAGCCAGCAGCGTACCGGCCACCAGGTGCTCCAGCAACGCATTGATCAGTTCCTGGATGTAAAGCGCGTCGTTGGAGGCGATCTCGATCGTCATGCCGGGCGGCAGTTGCGGGCGAATCTCGGTTTGCAGACGGCGCTGCACTTCGTCGATGATGGCGACCGTGTTGGCGTTGGCGATCTTGACGATGCCCAGACCCACGGTGCGCTCGCCGTTGAAGTGGGCGAGCTGGCGGAAATCGCCCAGGCCGTCCTCGATTTCCGCCACATCCTTGAGCCGGATAGCGGCGTCGTCGTGGTAGGAGACAATCATGGTACCGAGGTCGGACAGATTGTGGAATTCCATGTCCAGCTTGAACAGATATTCGCTTTTCTGGCCGACCATGAAGCCGCCGGGCAACTGCACATGCTCGCGGCTGAAGGCGCCCTGCAAATCCTGAGCGGTAACCCCCATCGCCGCCATACGTTCCGGCAGCAGATTGACGCGGATAGTCCGGTCACGGCGGCCGCCCAGCCGCACCTCGCCCACGCCGTTGATGGTTTCCAACCGCTTCTTCAGCACGTTGAGCGCGTACTGGTTGAGCTGCTGCTGGGTGCGGTCACCGCGCAGCGCGAGCCACATGATGGGCGAAGCACCGGTTTCCACTTTCGCCACTACCGGCGGATCAGCATCCTTGGGCAGGCGGCGCAGCACCTGGTTGACCTTGGTCTGCACCTCGTTGAAGGCGACATCCACCTTCTTGTCGAGGCTGAAGGTGATGGTGACATTCGACACGCCAGGACTGGAACTGGACTGAATATGTTCGATGCCAGGCACGCTGTTGACCGAAGTCTCGATCACGTTGGTGATGCTGGCGTCGATGATGTCCGGATTCGCACCTTTTTCCGTAGTGCTGACGGAGATTATCGGGAATTCGATATATGGGAAGCGATCCACCCCGATGCGCTGGTAGCTGATGATGCCGAACAGCACCAACACGCCGGACAGCATCCAGGCCAGAACGTGGCGCTTGATGGATAGCTCGGGCAGCGTCATTTTGCGCTGCTTTGCTGTACGTTCACCGGCGCATTGTCGGTCAGATAGGCGGCGCCATCGACCGCCACGGTTTCGCCCGCGCTCAGGCCCTCCGTGATTTCCACTAGGCCTTCCTGCCGCAACCCGGTTTTAACGATACGCTGGAAAGCGCTCTTATCCTTGATAACGTAAACCACCTCGCCCGCCGGCCGCAGCACTACGCTGGCCTCGGGTACGACCACGGCTTCCGCGTGCTCGCCCAGGATGACCTTGCCGTTGACGCTGGCGCCGCCCTGCCAGCCGCTTTGATCCACCACGTCGGCGATGACATCCACCGCGCGGTTGGTGCCGATTAGTGGCTTGATTTCCTTGATGGTGGTGGTGTACACCTTGTCCGGCACTGTCGGCGTGGAGAGACGCACGGTCTGTCCAGGATGCAACTTGGCAGCGACACCTTCCGGGAAAGGCAGGTGCGCGCGCAGCTTTTGAGTGCCGATCAGCTGGAATAGAGAATCACCCTGCTTGACGAAATCTCCAGGGGAAACAATCTGTTTTTCCACCCGGCCGTCTATGGGTGAAAACACCTGGGTCTTGGAACTGTTGTGCTCGATGGAAGCGACCCGCGCGCGCGCCGCTTCCAGCTGCTCGCGCAAGGCGCTTTGCAGGGTGGAAGCGTCTTCTGCCGCGTTCTGCGAAATGAAATTTTTCTGCACGAGATGCTGGTTGCGCTCCACGATGCGCCCCTGATTGGCGAGCAGGGCTTCGATGCGGGCGATTTCCGCCTCCGCCTCGCGCTTTTGCAGGATGTAATCGGTGTTGTCAAGGATAGCCAGCAATTGGCCTTTTTTTACTTCCTGCCCGGCGTGGGCAAAGATTTTCAACACCTTGGCAGCCACTTCCGCACCGACGCCGGGGTCTATCAGGCTCTCCATGCTACCTATAGTCTGCTCAAAGATTTCCAGCTTGCGCGTTTGCGCCTGGGTCACAGTGACCAGCGTGGCAGGAGGAGCGGCGGACTGGGTTTTGTCTTCCGTTTTCTTGGCACAGCCCGGCAATATCAGAATGGCCGCCAATAACAGGCAAAGCTTGTTCATTGTTGTTTTTCCTTGGGGAGAGGCAGTATGCCGTGCAGCATCAATTGCAACATTTTCTCGATGTAGCGTTGCGCGTCGTCGGCGAAATCGACCGCAGGATAGTGGCGCAGCACGTCACGCGCCTCGAAAAAGTACAAATTGATGGCGATCAGCATCACGGCCACCGCTGCGGGATCGATCTCCTGACGCAACTCGCCGCGCACTTGTCCTTCGCGGATCATCTTCACTAGCCGGGCGAAATTCTGGCCAAACACCTGTTCTGCCAGCTCCTTGCCACGATGTTCGCCGTTTTCCAGCAGGTCGCGCAGAATCAGGCGCGTGGTCTGGCTATGTTCCAGCATGGACTGCAACTGCGACTGAGCGAAATGCACCAGCTTGTCGACAAAACTGCCTTGGCCGTTTTCCAGATGCTGCAGGCGGGTTTGCGACTCCTTGCAGGCATCCTTGACCACGGCCAGATATAGCGCGTTTTTACTGCTGAAATGGTGAAAAATGTTGGCCTTGCTCACCCCGGCGCGCTCGGCAATAGCGCTCATCGAGGCCGCATCGAATCCCTGGTCGGAGAACAAGGTCTCCGCGGCGGCCAGGATACGCGTGACGCTGCTAGCATCGGTAGCTTCGGCAGGAGGTTTGAGAGCTTGCACGGCAGCGCTTTCAGGAGGAGTCGAGATGCGGGAAGTGTGCCACTGACTGACCGGATGGTCAATCGCGTCCCGGACGGCTGAAAATAATATCCATGTATAATCAAGCCGCCTTCATCAAGGCGCTCCAAGGCTAATCAAACCACTTTTTCAGCAGAGTCTTATGGAACTTCATCAATTCTTTCTGTTCTTCGCCATCATTCTGATCTCGGCGCGGGTGTTTTCAGAAACCGTGGCGCGTTTCGGCATCCCCGGCGTCATCGGCGAATTGCTGGCTGGCATGATGGTAGGGCCGTCACTACTGGGCTGGGTTACGCCGGACACAACCATGAAGCTGCTGGCGGAAATCGGCATCATCCTACTGTTGTTCGAGGTGGGCATGGATACCGATCTCAACCGGCTGGCGCGTTCCGGCGCCAAACCCATCGTCGTGGCCATGGTCGGTTTCGTCCTGCCGTTTCTGCTGGGTTATGGTGTCAGCGCCTGGGTGTTCAACCTGCCACAGCTCACTGCACTATTCATCGGCGGCACCTTGACCGCCACCAGCATCGGCATCACGGTTCGGGTGCTGGACGATCTGGGACAGCGGCATTCCGATGAGGCGCAAATCGTCATCGGCGCAGCGGTACTGGACGACATTCTGGGCGTGCTGACACTGGCCTTTCTATACCAATTTGCCGTGGAAAAGCAGGTTTCGATGCAGGCGCTGGGCGAAGTCAGCCTATATATCGTGCTGTTCATGCTGCTGGTGCCGTTCGTCGCGAAACTGGCAGCGGAAATCATCGATCATCTAGACCGCCGCGCCGCCGCGCCCGGCTTGCTGCTGACCATGGCGCTGTCGCTGATCCTGCTGTTTTCCTGGCTGGCGCATGTGGTAGGTGCGCCGGTCATCATGGGCGGCTTCGCCGCCGGCCTGGCGTTTGGCCAGCATTTCGGCATGAACCTGAAAATCCGCTTGCCGTTCGGATGCGAACTGTCGTTCAAGCCCAGCCCCAAACTGGCGCACCGGCTGGAAGAGCAAATGCGCCCGCTGATCCACACCTTTGCGCCGCTGTTTTTCGTCATGGTCGGCGTCTCGCTCAACCTCAATGCAGTGGACTGGGGTTCGGCGTTTATCTGGGAACTGGCCTTATTGCTGCTGGTTGCCGCCTTTGTCGGCAAGCTCGCCGCCGGCTATTGCATACGCGAATCGCGCCACGCACAGACCGCGATTGGCCTAGCCATGATCCCTCGGGGAGAGGTCGGGCTGATTTTCGCCCAGTTGGGCTTTACCCAGAATATCCTAAACGGCGAACTCTACGCCGCTATGCTGATTGTCATCGCGCTGACCACCATGACGCCGCCCTTTTTACTGAAGTGGTTCTACGGCAGGACTCCAGTTACCATCTGATTTTCCCCCAATCGAAAAACGGCCCCGGATCGGTCTTGCGGCCCGGAGCGATATCGGAATGGCCAACGATGCCGGCAATCGGGTAACGCTGCCTGATCGCCGCCAGTAATGCATTCAGAGTTGCGTACTGCGCATCCTCGAACGACGTGACGTCGTCGCCTTCAAGTTCGATTCCAATGGAAAAATCGTTGCAGCGCTCGCGCGCCTGCCATTGCGATACGCCGGCATGCCAGGCGCGCTTGCCGCACGGCACGAACTGGAGCAGTTCGCCGTCGCGCCGGATGAAGAAGTGAGCAGATACTTTCATCTGGTGAATTTCAGCGTAATAGGGATGAGCGTCCGGATCGAGGCGGTTGGTGAACAGCTCGATCACACCTTCGCCACCGAACCCGCCTGGCGGAAGGCTGATGTTATGGATGACGACCAGTTCGATGGTACTGTCAGGCGGGCGCTCGTCGCAGTTGGGCGAGGCAATCTGGCGCGCGCCCAGTACCACGCCTTGCGGCAAGATTGAGAACTTGCCGGGACGATTATCCATTAAAATGCGCTTTTTTCATCTGTTATGGGTACGCCATGATTTTTCTGACGTTGCTGTTCATGCTGGTGGTAATTCTAGTCGCTGCCGAAGTCTTTACCAATGCCCTCGAACATCTCGGGGAAAAACTCAAAATCTCCGAAGGCGTCACTGGTTCGCTGTTCGCCGCAGTCGGCACCGCGCTGCCGGAAACGCTGGTACCGCTGCTGGCGCTGCTGGCGGGCACGCAGAACGTACAGGTTAATGAGGAAATCGGCGTCGGCGCCATCCTCGGCGCGCCGCTGATGCTGTCCACATTGTCCATGTCGCTGCTGGCGTTTGCCGTGCTGGCCAAGCGCGGCGTACATGGCGAGTTCCGCCCGGAAAAAACCGGTCTGCTGCGTGACCTGAACTTCTTTCTGGCTGCGTTTGCTTTTGCCGCGCTGGCCTTGTTCATCCCGCATACCATGACCGCGGTGCGCGCCACTCTGGGTTTCAGCATGGTGCTGATCTATTTCATCTACATCATGCTCACGCTGCGCGCGTCCAAGGCGCTGGTGCAGGATGGCCACGCCACCGAGGCCGGCGAGCCGATGTTCCTGTGCCGCGCCGGCCTGCCTAACAACATGGCCGTCATTCTGATCCAGTTGGTGTTAGGACTGGCACTGCTGGTGGCCGGCGCCAAAGGCTTCATCCACGGCGTCGAAACCGCCGCCCCGCTGCTCGGCATTACCGCCCTGCTGCTGTCGCTGCTGATTATCCCGATCGCTACCGAGCTGCCAGAAAAGGTCAACAGCATCCTGTGGATACGCAAGCACAAGGACACCTTGGCGTTCGGCAATATCACCGGCGCCATGGTGTTCCAGGGCACGCTGCTGCCGGCGATCGGGATTATGTTGACGCCATGGGAACCGCGCCGCGAGGTGCTGGCGGGCGTAATCATCACCCTCATTGCCGCCGCATGGCTGCGCTGGATGGCTGGTCGCGGCCATCTCAAGGTCTGGCATGTATGGGTGAACGGCGCCCTGTACCTGACTTATCTGGTGATCGCCCTCGCCTGACAATGGCTGGCGCTAATCTTTGGACAGGCCAAGCCTGTCCAGGCGGTAGCGTAGCGTCCTGAAACTGACGCCCAGCAGTTTTGCTGCGGCGGTCTTGTTGTTGCCGGTTTTTTCCAGCGCATCGAGTATGGCTTTTTTCTCGATATTTTCCAGATAATCCGGCAATGGGGTATCGCCGGACGCAGAGTCTTCGCGGCTTTTTGCGGCCTGCTCCAAGAGCAGATCGACAGGTTCGATGCTGTGACCGTCGCACAATGCCAAGGCCCGTTCCAGCACGTTCTCAAGCTCGCGTACGTTACCGGGAAAACTGTGCCTGCTTAACAATGCTGCCGCCTCGCTCGAAATGCGGGGGATTGGGCTGCCCAGTTCGCTGCAGTGTTTTTCCAGTATCTTTTCGGCCAGCAGCGGAATATCCGCCGGCATTTCGCGCAACGACGGCATTTTCAGTTCGATGACGTTGATCCTGTAGTACAAGTCCTGCCGGAAATGACCGGTCTCCAGCATTTGTCCCAGGTTGCGGTGGGTGGCGCTGATAATACGCACATCCACATTTTCCTCCTGCGTGCTCCCCACCATGCGCACCTTTTTTTCCTGAATGGCGCGCAGCAGCTTGACCTGCATTGGCAGAGGTAAATCAGCCACCTCGTCCAGAAATAGCGTCCCGCCACTGGCCGCCTGGAAGAATCCCTGCCTGTCCTGATGAGCGCCGGTAAAAGCCCCTTTTTTGTAGCCGAAAAATTCGCTTTCCATGAGGTTTTCAGGAATGGCGCCACAGTTGACCGCCAGAAACGGGCCATCGCCACGCGCACTTTTTGCATGGATCAGGCGTGCAGACAGCTCCTTGCCGCTACCGGATTCGCCGCTGATATAGACCGGTGCCTGGCTGCGTGCCAGCTTTTCGATCATGGCACGTACCTGCCTCATCGGGGCAGAATCGCCGATCAATGCCATCTCTTCTGAGTTGGTCTTTATATTGTTCGATGCCTTAAGCGCCGCCTGCACCAGTGGGCGCAACTGTTTAAGCGAGATGGGTTTGGAAAGATAGTCGAATGCACCCGCTTTAAGGGCTGCCACGGCGTTTTCCGCACTCCCGTAAGCCGTGATGACAGCGACCGGCATTCCCGGACTATGTTGAGCAATATGGCGCACCAACCCCAAGCCGTCACCATCGGGCAGACGCATATCGGTCAGGCACAGGGCGTAACGGTTCTGCCCCAGAAACTGCAGTGCCTCCGTGATGCAGGATGCCCCATCCACACGAAGCCCCATGCGCTCAAGCGTCAGTACCAGCAATTCACGGATATCAGCTTCATCATCCACGATCAGGCAGGATGCAGATTCGGGCAAATCACTCATATTGTCTCTTTATGAAAATACCAAACCGCGCACCGCTCCTAGATCCCACATAATCCAGGCCGGCACCGTTGGCCTCGCAAAGTTCACGGGCAACATACAGCCCCAAGCCGGTACCATTCGCCTCGGTAGTAAAAAATGGCTCAAACAGATAGGGCCGAACTTCATCTGACACTCCCGGGCCATCATCGGAAACCTCGATCTCGGCTTCCGACATTCTTGCGCCGGCGCGCAGACGCAACACCAGGCTTCCCACCTGCTTCCGGCCATGCCTCCAGCCGTTGCGGCAAAGATTCCACATTACCTGATGCAGATGGCGCCGATCGAACATTACCGGCATATCATCGGGCGCCAGTTCCAAAACAAACTGATCGGGATCGATTTTCTCCACCTGGCAAAATTGCTCGTGAAATTCCCGTAGAAAAGCACCCAGATGCACCAATTCCTGATGCGCCTTATCCCGCCGGCTCAATTGCAGAATATCCTGCACCATATGATCCAGCCTGAGCGCATTGTCATCGATAATCTGCAGCAACCGCCGGGAAGCAGGATCGGAATTGTCCTCTTCCTGCAGCAGTTGGCTGGCATGGCTGATGGCGCTGAGCGGGTTGCGTATTTCATGTGCGATATTGGCGGTCAGGCGACCGAGCGAGGCGAGCTTGAGCTGTCTGGCATGCGCTCGCACGCGGCTCCAGTCCTCGATAAAAATTACTGTTCCACCGCTACGATCCGGGCTGACCGGCAGAAAGCGCAGCCGCAACTCTTTCCCGTTCACGGAAAACCTGTAATCGCCGCGCAAGGTATTTTGCTCGCCCCGTATCCATTCGGCATGTAGTTTGGCAACTTCCGGCGAAAAACGGCTGAGTGCGGCCTCACGCCAGTCTGCACCAGCCACACCCAGCAAGGTTTCGGCGCGCTTGTTGTGATGCCGCAAACGCCGGTGGTCGTCCACTACCACCACGCCATCCAGCATGTCCCTGATCACCAGTTGATTGATTTGTGCCAGATTTTCCAGATCGATCCCGCGCCGGGAAGCGAGTTCTTCACTTTGGCGTGTTCGTTTGGCGAAGGTATGCGCCAGCCATGCCGTGACAAAACAGCTCAGGCCCAGCATGACAGCATGGCTGTAATCCCCATACTGCTGCTCTTCCCACATCAGCAACTGCCAGGTTTGCTCGATCAGCAATGCGATGCTGGCCATGGCTGCATAGAAAAGCGCCAAGCGCCCCTGGCTGATCAGGCTGGCGCCGGCAATCGCCACCACCAGCAACAGGCCAAGCCCGCTTTTCACGCCGCCGCTGGCATACATCAGCATCACGATGAAGCCGATATCGCCCAATGCCTGCAAGGTCAACTGACGATTGAAGCGCGGCCAGCGCGTGATGGCAAAAGCCGCCATGACCACAGCGAACCCCAGATATCCAAAGACCACCCGCACATAGAGGGGGCTATCGTAGTATTTCCACCATTCCCGCTCCTGCATGAGGAAATAGGTGGCGGTCAGGATTAATACAATGGCCAACCGGTAAAGGCTGAAATACCTCATCGTCCGCCAATAGGCGTCAGGATGCTGGGGCAGTTTGTCGGAACTATCGGGGAAATCGCTCATTGACCGGCTTTAATGCTGTGCTCCTCGCAACAGTAATAGGCGCCTTTTTTCATAATGCTTTCGGTTTTTGGCAAATGAACTCCGCAAACGGCACAGCGCACCATGTCTTCCGGCACGGGACGCGTCTTCCGCGTTGCATCAACGCCGTGCCGGTACTGCCTGAGCAAAACGACGACCAGCCACACGCCAAGCACAAGCAGGATTATTTTTCCCATTATTGACGACCCCAAGGTTGATGCGTTGATTGTAACGAAAAGACTGCCGCGAAACAAAAACCAACCTGATATACTCGAAACGGGATGCTTGGGAGGAGAGATTCTCCAGCCACATTGTCAGACAGAATGGCCACTCAACAGGAACTTTCGGAATTTCTAGCGCAGGTCGAGCGGCGCGCCTACAAACAGGCTGCCTACGCTGTGCGCGATGACCATTTGGCACTTGATATCGTGCAAGACTCTATGCTCAAACTGGCCGAAAACTATGCCGGGCGTCCGTCAACCGAATTCCCCATGCTGTTTCAGCGCATCCTGCAAAACACCATACGCGACCATTTTCGCCGCCAGAAGGTACGCAACCTGTGGACCACGCTGCTATCCTCATTTTCCGCCGGACATGACGATGACGATGAGCATGACCCACTGGACAAACTTTCCCCGACCGGGGATGAAAAGCATGATGGCCCGGCAGACCAGGTTGAGCGTGGTCAAGTACTTGCTATAATCGAGGCCGCTTTGCAGAAACTGCCCCTGCGTCAACGTGAAGCCTTTGTCTTACGTTATTGGGAAGATATGGACGTAGCGGAAACTGCAGCCGTCATGGGGTGTTCCCAAGGCAGCGTCAAGACACATTGCTCACGCGCAGTACATTCATTGGCAGCGATGCTTGAAAAAACTGGGATTCAGCTATGATTCAGGAACAGGACACGGCAAAAAAAATCATCAAGGCGTTGGACTACGGCACAGCACATTTGGATGCCGGTACTGTCGACAGGTTGGCAACTGCTCGGAAACACGCCATTTCCTCCATGGCGACTCCCGCGCACGGCGCCCATGCGGAGACTGTCGTTGCCGGTGCCGGCCGGTTCATCGTTGACCATATCCACGGCCATCGCACATGGGGCGCAGTACTGCTCTTGCTGGCAGCAATACTGACCTTCCTCGCGTTACAGCACAACTCCATCAATGCGCCGATGGAGGGGGATGCGTTGCTGCTAGCCTCCGAATTACCGCCGGAAGCCTATGTGGATAAAGGATTCGATGCATGGTTAGAACATTCTTCGCAGCTCTGATGTTGGCAGCCGCCTGCCTGGCGGTGTCGGGGCAAGCCGTTGCCCAGCCCGACGGGCCAAAGTGGGCGCAGTTGGATAGTGACCAGAAACGGGTACTGGCACCGCTGGCGAGTGAATGGGACACCTTGCGCCCCTGGCAACGCGAGAAAATGCTCGACATCGCGCGCGACTACCAGCGCATGACCCCGCAACAGCAGGAACGCGTGCAGCAGCGGCTCAACCACTGGAGTCGCATGACGCCTTATGAACGCGAGAATGCACGAAAGAAATATCAGCAATTCAGCACGCTGCCTCCGGAAAAACAGGAAGAATTGCGCAAGAAATGGCGCGAATACCAGCGCCTGCCGGAATCCGAACGGGAGAAACTGCGCAGCAACCTTCCCGAACCGGCACCTGAAGACGACTTGGGCAACTGACGTCTGTTGCAAACCCCGAGCCTTATACGTCGGCTAGGTAGCCTGCTTTATGAGGGGCTGACGGTGATAGCACTCTGGCTGCTGGCATCGGCCATCGTCACGACATTTTCTGGATTGGGCGAGAGCGGCATGTCCAGAACGCTGCTGCAGAGCGTTGCCCTTGTCATCATCTCGGGCTATTTTCTTTGGTGCTGGACCCACGGCGGGCAGACGCTTGCCATGAAAACATGGCGTATCCGGGTAATTGACAATCGCGGCAAACCACTCTCCACAATCTCTGCCGCTTCTCGCTTGGTGCTCGCCAGCGTGGGAGTGTGCCTTGCCGGGGTTGGTCTATGGTGGGCGCTACTGGACAAGGATAAACAGTTCCTGCATGACCGCTTGGCGCATACCCGCCTGATCCTGTTGGAAGCCGTCTGACTAGGGTCCCGTCTCTTACCGGCGTAAAACGCTAACGGCGCTCGATCCAGATCAGCATCCCCATCCCGACAGCGCAAAAGAACAGCGTCGGAACCGTGGCACTCACCGGAGGCGGCCAGTCATTCAGCAAGCCAAGATGGATAAACAGCCGGTTCAATATCTGATAGCCGATGCCAATCATGATTCCAAGGAAAATCTTTGCGCTTACACCACCCGACCGTTGTTGCAGGAAACCGAAGGGCAGTGCCAGTATGACCATTACCAGGCAGGCCAGTGGATACACCATCTTCGTCCATAGTGCGATCTCATGCCGCGTAGTTCTCTGATGGTTCTCACCGAGATGCTTGATGTAGGAATACAGATTCCATGCCGACATTTTCTCTGGTGCAACCAGCAGCACATTCAGCAGTTCTGGCTGTATCACTGACTTCCAGTTTGCCTGGGGAAATGACTGCGTCAATATCCTGTCGTGACTGAATTCGGTCCGGGTTACCTCACTCATATTCCAGCCGTCATCCTTGTATACTGCACGCTTGGCGTTAGTGATCATGCGCAGGCGAAAATCCGGTTCGAATTCGTAGACATGGACATTGAGCAACTCTGCGTCCGGCAGAACATCCTCGATATTGACGAAACTATTGCCGTCCTTCACCCACAATCCAGAACGGAAATCCTGCGCCACCACGGAGTGCTTGGCCTTGATGCGTAGCCGATGGGCTGTTTTTTCACTGATCGGAGTGACGAGTTCTCCCACCACAAAAGTCAGAATGGCAAATACCGCTCCGATGCGCAATAACGCAAGACCGAGACTGACCATGGAAATGCCGCTGACGCGTATCACCACAAGCTCCGAGTAGCGGGAAAGCTGTGCAAGTGCGTACAACGTTCCAATCAGCACAGCCAACGGCACCACTTCATAAACATGGCCAGGCAGGCTCAACAGCACGAACATCAGCATCTGGCCCAAGCCATAGCTTCCCTTACCGATACTGTCCAGTTCCTGGAGCAGGTCGAAAAAGGCAAACATGGCAAGCAACGCCAGCATGATCCAAAGGATGCTGGAAACAAGCTGCCTGAACAGATAGCGCCCCAGTATGTTCATCGCCGCACCCATCGTGGCAGCAATGGCATCATGTAATAACGGCGGTAGAACAGATAGGCTGTCAGCATCAGCACAAGACCATGCGCCGGCCACAAACCGATCATGGGGTCGAGCTTGCCCTGTGCCACCCACACTTGCAGGATGTTGAGCAAATTGTTGTATATGACAAAAATGAGCAGGGCCATGATCATATTGGCAGAGCGTCCGGCACGGGGATCCACGAAGCTCAAGGGAATCGCGAGCAATACTAGCAATAAGGCAGAGATCGGCATCGCCAGCCGGCCCTGCAGTTCGCTGCTGCTGCGATGTGTATGCTCACGTGCCAATTCCGCACTTGGTATGGTGCGGAGAGTCGGCGGGCTGTTCTTGACTTCATTCGGCTCAATGCGAATGGCATAGCGCTCGAACTGCGTGACGGTAAATTCCGGCGTATCACGCTTGCCCTCATAGCGCCGTCCGTTATCCATGACCAAAAAGGAATCACCATTAGCTTCAGTGGTACGGTAACCCTTTTGTGCCACAATAATGCCAAGCTTCTGGTGCTGCAGGGACTGAACGAACACGTTTTTGACAGTCTTTCCCAATTCGTCAAAACTCTCCACGAAAAACACGCGGTCGGCATGCTCGGACTCCTTGAACGTTCCCGGCGCTATTGCTGCAAGCTCATCACGACTTTCAAGCTGATCCATGAACTTGACCCCCTTGTCCGTCGCCCAGGGCGTGACGAACAGGCCAAGCAAGGCGATGACGACGACGACAGGCACAGCAAACAGCAATACCGGTCGTAGCCATGCTGACAATCCCAACCCGGAACTGAACCACACCACCATTTCACTGTCCCTGTGCCAGCGCGTCAGCGTTAGCAGAACTGACAGAAATATCGTCAATGACAGCAACAGCGGCAGATATCTTAGCAAGCTGAAGCCAAGCAGCGTTGTGATGGCATCGCCAGCCACACCACCACGTGCGGCGATATTAAGCAAATAGGCGATGCGCTGAGCGCCCACAACCCCGATCAGCACTAGCATGGCTGCCAGTGCAGTAGAAAATAGTTCCTGAAGCAGGGATCGTTTGAAAAGCACGCGAAATTTTGACTAGAAAAGTGAAAACACAGGATAATCCAACATAGTTGGCATAAAGGATATAGAAATGGAATTTAGCATAAAAAACGGTAGCCCGGAAAAACAGCGCAACGACTGCGTGATCGTCGGCATCTTCGAAACACGCAAATTATCTGCGGCGGCGGCGGCAATAGACCGTGCCTCTGTCGGCTATATCAGCAACATCCTGCGCCGTGGCGACATGGAAGGCAAGCTGGGTAGCTCCCTGCTATTGCACAATGTGCCCGGCACCCTGTGTGACCGGGTATTGCTGGTCGGCCTTGGCAAGGAAAAGGATTTCCGCGAACGCGAATACCGCAAGGCGGCACTGGCGGCAGTCAAGGCGCTCGATGGCCACGGTGCCAACGATGCCGCAAGCTTCATCGCCGAACTGCCGGTCAAGAAGCGGGATATCTCCTGGAAAATCGAGCAGATGGTCGAAGTGACCATGGACGCCATCTATCGTTTTGCGCATCCGCGATGCAAAAAAGAAGAAGAGCGCCGCGGGGTCTATAAGTTGGTCATCAATGTGCCGCAGCGCAATGATCTCAAGAAGGGCGACATGGCGCTGAAGAAAGGACTGGCCATTGCCGCCGGCGTTCGGCTGGCCAAGAATCTTGGCAACCTGCCGGGCAACATCTGCACACCGAGCTATCTTGCCGAACAGGCGCAGGAACTCGCGCAGAGTTATGGCCTCCAGATCGAAGTGCTGGAACGCGAAGACATGCAGAAGCTGGGCATGGGTTCCCTGCTTGGCGTAGCCAGAGGCAGTCGCCAGCCGCCCAAGTTTATCGTGTTGCAATACAGGAAGGGCAAAGCCGGGAAGAAGCCGGTCGCTTTGGTCGGCAAGGGCATCACCTTTGACGCTGGCGGAATTTCTCTCAAGCCTTCTGCCGAAATGGATGAAATGAAGTACGACATGTGCGGCGCCGCGAGCGTGCTGGGCACGCTCAAGGCAGTGGCGGAAATGGATCTGCCACTCAATATCGTCGTTATCATCCCGACCTGCGAGAACCTGCCGGATGGAGATGCCACCAAGCCGGGCGACATCGTCACCAGCATGTCCGGCCAGACCATCGAGGTGCTGAACACGGATGCCGAGGGGCGCCTCATCCTGTGTGATGCGCTGACCTATGTCGAGCGTTTCGAACCGGAAAGCGTGGTAGACATTGCCACCCTCACCGGTGCCTGTGTGATTGCGCTCGGCCAACACGCAAGCGGCCTGTTCGGCAACTCCGATAGCCTTGTGAAGGAACTGGCCAATGCAGGCGACGAAGCGTTCGACCGCGCCTGGCCGATGCCGCTTTGGGACGACTACCAGGAGCAACTCAAGAGTAATTTCGCCGATATGGCAAATATCGGCGGCCGGCCGGCCGGCAGCATCACCGCCGCCTGCTTCCTCTCGCGTTTTGCCAAAAAATTTGACTGGGCGCACCTGGACATTGCCGGCACCGCATGGAAGTCCGGCAAGGATAAGGGCGCAACCGGGCGGCCCGTAGCGCTGTTGACTCACTTCCTCATGGGGCGCTGCGATTAGTTAAGCATTGCCATGACCCGTATCGACTTTTATTTCAATGTCGATAACAAGTTCCGTCAGGTGGCGGAACTTGCGGAAGTGGCATTGCCCAGACAGCGGCGCCTGTTCGTTTTCACCTCTGGGAATGATGCGGCAACGCAGCTTGAGACCATGTTATGGACGCATACTCCCACGGGTTTCCTGCCGCACTGTCGCAGCAATCACCCCTTGGCTGCCGAAACCCCGATTGTGGTCGACTGTGAAGGAACCGCACTGTCGCACGATGACATCCTGATCAACCTGACTCCAGCGCACCCCTCTTTTTTCAGCCGTTTCAGAAGATTGATCGAACTGGTGGGGATGGACGAAAACGACCGCATGGAAGCACGCTCGCGTTACCGTTTCTACCGTGACCGGGGCTATGAAATCCGGTCACACGATGCGGCAGGAACCCAGGAATGACTGAAGACCGGGAGGCTGAAAACCAGCAGTTCGAACAGGTACTGAGCCGCCTGGATGCCCTGCTCAAGCGTAAACACGCAGACCTGCCAAAAACGCCCCCAATTGCCGCTCCCGACCAACCAAAGTTTGCAATCCTCCCACTGTCACCGACCGAGACGTCAGAGAACCTCGCCCTTGAACCATCCGGGAATATGGATGATCAGGAGTCACCCGCCCCAGCTGAAGGCTTTATTCCGGTGTTGACTGAGGTCTTCGAGGGTATCCTGCCCCAAAAAAAAGCATCCGACACCTCATATTCTGAAGCCACCGACGCACTAATTGAGGCACTGCTTCCGGCGATACTCGATATCGTCGACCGAGTCACCCAGGAAGAATCCTTGAAAATGCAACAGGCGCTTTCTTCTCGCCTGCGCACTGAAATGGCCATGGCACTGCGCCAACGACTGCTCATGGAAGATTAGCGTTCCAGTTGCCGCATCAGCCTAAACGAAAAATGCACTCCGACTTTCTTATGGAAGAAACGCCTTGAAGCTTGCCACCTGGAACGTCAACTCCCTCAAGGTGCGTTTGCCGCATGTGCTGGACTGGCTGGCGGCCAACCAGCCGGATGTGCTTTGTTTACAGGAGACCAAGCTGGAAGACGCGAATTTCCCCATAACGGAGTTGAGCGCCGCAGGCTATCGGCCGATTTTCAGCGGCCAGAAAGCCTACAACGGCGTGGCATTGCTGGGCAAAACCGAGGGTGCCGATGTCGTTTCCGCTATTCCCGGCTTTGCTGATGAACAGAAGCGCGTACTGGCCGCGACTTACGGTGATGCGCGCGTGATCTGTGCCTACTTCCCCAATGGTCAGAGCGTGGACTCGGACAAGTACCAGTACAAGCTGGGATGGCTGCAAGCGCTCACCGACTGGCTGCGCGAGGAATTGCAAAAATATCCGAAACTGGCATTACTGGGTGATTTCAACATCGCGCCGGAAGACCGCGACGTGCATGACCCGGCAGCGTGGGAAGGCAATGTGCTGGTAAGTCCGAAGGAGCGTGCGGCGTTCCGCGAACTGGCCGGGCTGGGTCTGCAGGACGCGTTTCGATTGTTCGAACAGGCGGAAAACAGCTTTACCTGGTGGGATTACCGCATGGCAGCGTTTCGCCGTAACCTGGGGCTGCGCATTGATCACATCTTGCTGACCGAGCCTCTAGCAAAAACATGTTTCTCCTGCACCATCGACAAAGCGCCGCGCAAACTGGAACGGCCTTCCGATCATGCCCCGGTAATCGCGGAAATCGAAGTTTAATTTCCGCAAGCGGACGATTCTAACCAACAGCATTGTTATTGCTTGATGCGGAGGCTCAGTTGTTTGAGCTTGCGATACAGATGTGTACGCTCCAGTTCGACCGCCTCCGCCACCTTGCTCATATTCCCGCCCGCCTTAGCAACGTGATGCTCAAAATAGAGACGCTCGAACGCATCGCGTGCGTCACGTAGCGGCAAGTCCAGATCAATCGGCAAAACTGCTGGGGCAGCGTCTACCGACGGTTCCAGCACAGCAAACTGTTCCAGCACCCGGCTGACATCTTCAAGCGTGATCTTTTCACCCAGGCTGGTCAACATTATATTGTTCACCACCCGGTTGAGCTGGGCAAGATTGCCGGGCCAACATACGTTGCGCAAAGCATTGAGGGCTGCAACATCGAACTCGCGGTACTGCACTTCGCCACTTTCGGCAAGCAAGGTCGCCATTGCCTTGGCCAAATCCGGAACGTCCTCGCGATGCTCGTCCAGCGCTGGGATTCTCAGGACAGCTGCTAGCGCCTGCAACAGGGCTTCCTCAAACTGACCTGCCTGTACCAGTTCCGGCAGATTATGGCTCGTGGCGCATACCACACGGACATTATATTTCTCGGCCTTATCCAGCAAGAGCAACAGACCCTTACGTTCGGTCTTGCCGAGCTCTGCAATTTCAGGAATGAAAATTACCCCCTCGCGCGCCTGCTCCAGCAGTTCGATTGGCCCGCTGGCAAGCTTCTCCAGCTGACCGATTTCCAGCCATGGGGTTTCCGTCCGCTGCAAGAAACGTGCGCAGAGATCAGCGCGGCTACCTTTGGGACCAACCAGCAGTACCGGTATTTTCAGTCCGGCCAACCCTTCCAGACGCTTGCGCAAATCCGCAATTGCAGCACTCTTGCCCAGACTCAACATATTCATGCTGGTACGGGGTTGCCGATCGGCGTGCTTAAGCGCGGCATCGACTGTTTTGAGCAGCTTTTGTAGCGCAATGGGCTTTTCAAGAAAATCGAAAGCGCCAATGCGGGTCGCCTCCACTGCTGTATCGATGGTGCCATGGCCAGACATCATGACCACCGGCATGGTGAGCAAACCGCCATTGCCCCACTCCTTGAGCAGGCTGATGCCATCGCAGTCCGGCATCCAGATATCAAGCAACACTAAATCGGGGCGTTCCTGAAAGCGCAATTCTCGTGCCTGCGCAGCATTCTCGGCCAGTTTCACGTGGTAGCCTTCGTCACGCAATATCTCACTCAGCAATTCGCGAATGCCAACCTCGTCATCCACCACCAGCACATGTCTTGCCGTCATGCTGCCTCTCCTATCGCCGGCAGCAACAAGGCGACACAAGCGCCGCCAGGCGACTGGTTTTCAATCTTGATATTTCCTTTATGTTCTTCCATGATTTTCTTCACAATAGCAAGACCCAGACCGGTTCCGTGACGTTTTGTCGTCACATATGGCTCAAAAGCACGCGCGATCAGATCGGGCGGGAACCCGGGACCATTATCACAAACGGCAAGTCTAACCATGCCATTTTCAGCCCCGATTTTCAGACAAATCAATGGGTCCGGGCGGCCCTCAAGCGCGTCCTGCGCATTCTTCAACAGATTATGCAGCACTTGTCGCAGCATGGTGGCGTCGCCCATCACCTGTGGCATATCCTCCTGCAACTCGGCTTTGATCGGGATACCGTGCGATTCGTATAGCGCAAGCACTTCACGTACCAAGCGATTGAGGTCAAGCGCGGAAAGGTTCAATGCGGGCGCGCGTGCATACTCGCTGAATTCGTCCACCATACTCTTTAATGCTCCCACCTGGCTCACAATGGTGTGGGTAGCACGCTGCAGCATGGCGGCATCAGCACTAGCCAGCTTGCTGCTCAGTTTGTGCTCCAGTCGTTCGGCTGAAAGCATAATGGGGGTCAGAGGGTTCTTGATCTCGTGCGCCAGTCTTCTGGCCACCTCCCCCCATGCGGCATCGCGCTGCGCCTGTAGGAGGGCAGTCACATCGTCGAACACTACCACGTAACCACTTTCCGTGTTCTTGGGCAGCCGTGTGCCGCGCAGCAGCAGCACCTGCTTGCCTTGTGCGCCGGTAACCTCGAGCTGCTGGCTCCATTCTCCTTCGTGGTACGCATCAAAGTGCGACCTTACCGCCTCCAAGAGCAGCGCAAGGGCGGACGATTGCTGTTGTCGCTGCGACAACGGCTGGCTAACCTCCTGCTCCAAGTCAATCTGAAGAATATCTGCGGCGGCAGGATTCCAGGTGCGCAACTGGAAAAGCTCATCCAGCGCAAGCACACCGGAGGAAAGATGTGACAGGATGGTTTGCAGGTGGCCGCGAGCCGCCTCCACTCGCGCACGGTTGCGCTCTGCCGCCCTGGTGGCCTCAGCCAACTGTCGTGTCATGCTGTTGAAAGATTGCACCAGGATGCCCAGCTCATCCTTACCGTGCTCAGGAAGCACCTTGTTGTAATCGCCGCTGGCAATGGCGCGCGTGCCTTCCGCCAGCAGCCCGAGCGGCGCCGACAGGCGCCGGCTGAGCACGAAAGCGAACGCCAAGGCACTCAGCATGGCCAGCATCATGACCAGCGTCAGCGTCAGTGCGAAGACTTCTTTCAGCGCGCCACGGGTAAAGGAAAGCTCTTGGTAGTCCTGGTAAACCTCCTGCACCGCCTCGGCGGTTCTCGACAGAGTTTTCGGCACCGGCTGCAATAATTGCAGGATCCGCGTTTCACCGCGTATATCAGCAGAAGCAACTGGTGTAAGCACCCGTAAGTACAAGCCTTTTCCCAAAATTGGCTCAATCGTGCCATAAGTACGATTACGCGCCTGATTCAGTTGCGAAACGCTGGGAAGCTCTGGCAGAAAACCCGAAGAATCAGCGCTGGAAAAAGCCAGGATACGACCCTGTGGCGTCAACAGGACCGCGTCCTCCACCCCGCTTTTTTCTCGTAGTTCATGCAACATGGAAAGGTGCGCAGTAGGCCTTTGAAAAGCGAGCGAAAGCGCTATGTTTTCGCCTTTTTCGCGCAAGTCTGCCAACATGATATCCAGAGTGCTCTGACCTAGGTGGAGCCCACCCTCCAAGGCGGCCTCCACTTTGACATTGAACCAGGACTCGACGGAGCGCGTAAGGAAATTGACCGATACTGCGTAGACAATCGTGCCTGGGATCAGTGCCATCAAGGCAAAGGCGCCAAGCAGGCGCAAAGTCAGCCGGCTGCCAATGACCTGCGCGCGAAGCTGGCGATAGAGCTTCCACAACTGTACGACAATCAGCACGGTGAGAAATATCGCCAGCGCAATGTTCAGCACCAGCAACACCGTATAGCGATGGCCAGAAACAGCGGTGCTGGCACTTGCGTGCGAAAGCAGGTAAAGCAACACCACGCCCAAGGTGGTGGCGATGAAAACGATGTATTTCATTCAAATTTGAAGTTAGGCGTCCACCGGTAGGGTTTTGCCGCCAAACTCCATTTTTCCGAACTCAGGGACTCCACCTGCAGCGCCTTCGGCAGACGCTCCGAGTCGAGCCAGAACTTCAATTCGGCGCGGTATTCTTCGTCCTTGCCGACCTGCGATTTTTCCAGCACGATCCAGTCATGCACTCTTGAAAGCGTCTCCAGCGCTTCCGGCAGGCTGCCGAAGGATTTCTGGTGTTGTGGCAGGTTGATCAGGTACTGGCGCGATAGCGCGTGGAAACTCAAACGAAGCCGCTGTGTGGCGGTAACGACTTCCTGGTCGAACCAGAAGCGGCGCGGGGACACCAGCTTGAATTCGACCACAAAATTGAGCGGCACACCCTTGCTCAGCGCCTCTTCCACCTCAGCGCTGAAATCGATGTTGAAATCGGCATTGAGTTGGTAGCCTTCGCCCGCATCGATCAGCTCTGCACTCTTGACCTGAATGCCGGCAGCGTGAACGCTGGTGGCTGCACAGCTAAATATCACTACCAATCCGATAAAACGGCTAACCTTTTTCCAGAAGTGCATAAAAAAACCCATCATGTTCGCCACAAGGAAGCAATTGCCCGCTTGCCAGTCCCGGTAACGGCAGTTGCCGGGCATCCATCCGTTGCCGCAGGAAGGCATCTATTTGGTATTGATTTTCTTCAATAAAAACAGAGCAGGTCGCGTACAGCAATTTACCACCGATTGCCAGCAGCGGCCACAACCCATGCAAAATGGCGGCCTGCTGTAGCGAAAAAGCCTGCAAATCCTGCTCGCGGCGCAGCAACTTGATGTCCACGTGGCGGCGCACGATGCCGGAAGCGCTGCATGGTACATCCGCAAGGATGCGGTCGAAGGGGCGACCGTCCCACCAGCCGGAGGGGCTGGCGGCATCGCCGACGGCAAGCCTGGCGGACAGGCCGAGACGCTGCAGGTTGCTGCGGGTACGTTCAAGCCGTCCGGCATCACCGTCCAGTGCCGTCATCTCCACTTGGCTGGCCTCCAGGATGTGTCCGGTCTTGCCGCCGGGCGCGCAACAGGCATCCAGCACGCGCATACCGTCGCGCACATCCAGCAGGGGCGCGGCGAACTGCGCGCCGTAGTCCTGTACCGACACCTTGCCATCGGCGAACCCGGGCAGTTTTTCCACTGCCAGCGGCTGATCCAGCATGACCGCGGATTCCCCGAGAAGGCGGGCGGCGATATCATTCTCGGCGAGCCGCGCCAGATAATCCGCTGTGCTACCTTGCCGCCGGTTGACCCGCAACGTCATCGGCGGACGCTGATTGCCGGCCTCGAGCATGGCCTGCCACTCTGCCGGGTACTGCTGCCTGAGCTTGTCTATCCACCACTGTGGGTAGGAATAGCAGGCAACTTCGTCATCGGCGATTTTTTCCAGCAACTGTTCGCGTCGCCGCAGGAAATTGCGCAGCACGGCGTTGACCAGACCTTTCGCCCACGGCTTTTTCAGCTGGGCAGCAGCTTTGACGGCGTGATCCACTACCGCGTAGTGCGAAGCTTTACCGTACTCCAACTGATACAGCACTGCCAACAGCAGGCAGACCACGCGCGGGTCGTCCGGGGTGCGTTCCAGCAGTTGGTCGAGCAGGGCCCTCAGACGCCCGTAATGGCGCAGCGTGCCGTAACTCAAGTCCTGCGTGGCGGCACGCTGCTGAGGGGTGAGATGGGGGTGGTTACGCCAGACATCTTCCAGCGTCTGGGTGAGGTTACGGCCGGCCAGCACTTGACCGATGGCGTAAGCGGCAAGCTGCTGGCTCTTGTCCAAAATCGTCCCGTCAAGCCAAGGCCAACAGGCGAACGACGCGTTCCTCGGTCCGCGGATGGGTGCTGAACAAGCTCTGGATGCCCTGCGCCGACAACGGGTTGATGATCATCATCTGCGCCGTTTCCGGGTGTTGTTCGGCAGTTTCCATAGGAATACGGTGTGCATAGTTGTGAATTTTTTCCAGCGCGGCCGCCAATGCCTTGGGGTCGCCACAGATTTCGGCGCCACCACGATCCGCCTCGAACTCGCGCGAACGCGAAATCGCCATCTGAATCAGCATGGCGGCAATCGGCGCCAAAATCATGATCAGGATGGCGACCGCCGGATGCACGCTGCGCTCACGATCGCCGCCGGAAAACAGCATGCCGAACTGGGCGATGGAAGAAATTGCGCCGGCGACAGTGGCGGAGATGGTGGAAATCAACGTATCGCGATGCCTGACGTGAGCCAATTCGTGCGCCATTACGCCGCGCAGCTCACGCTCACTCAACAGACTCATGATGCCGGTGGTAGCGGCTACCGCAGCGTGCTCCGGGTTGCGGCCGGTGGCGAAAGCATTGGGCTGCGCCTCGTCGATGATGTAGACCCTGGGCATGGGCAGGCCGGCATTCTGCGACAGTTCGCGGATCATGCCGTAAAACCCGGGCGCGCTATGTTCATCCACTTCCTGCGCGTTGTACATTTTCAGCACAGCAGTGTCCGAAAACCAGTAGGCATAGGCGTTCATTGCCGCAGCAAGCCCAAGCGCTATCAACATGCCGCCCGCGCCGCCCAACGCTGCACCGACCATGCCGAACAGCACGACAATGCCTGCCATCAGGATAGAAGTTTTCAGCCAGTTTCCAAACATTTTCCAAACCTTTCAGACTATTAAGCAACGCTTCGTTAGATGGCGTCCGCCATTAAAAATTCAAGAAAAATGCTCACCCGGCCTGGCCGGGTTGCCGGCCAGGAAATCCCGTGCCGACATCCGCTTTCCACCCGCCTTCTGCAATTCCGTAATGCGCAAGGCGCCATTGCCGCAACCGATCACGATGCCCTGCGCAGTATCCATCACCACGCCCGGCGCAGCCGAGCCAGCCACTGCATAAGCCATCCAGACACGCCAGGTCTCGCCTTTGAATATCGTCTGCGCCACCGGGAACGGATTGAACGCACGCACCTGTCGCGCCAGCTCGTCCGCCGTTTTGTGCCAATCCAGCGGCGCCTCTTCCTTGCGCAGCTTTTCGGCGTAAGTCACCAGCGCCTCGTCCTGTGCTTGTGGCACGATCGCCTCCAGATCGGCCAGAGTTTCAACCATCAGCCGTCCACCCAGCGCCGCCAGACCATCATGCAGACTTTGCGCGGTATCGTGTTCGCTGATGGGCAGGGCAGCCTTTCTCAGCATTGCGCCAGCATCCAGCGCCAGCACCACCTGCATGATGGTGACCCCGGTTTCGGCATCCCCCGCCAGAATGGCGCGCTGAATCGGTGCCGCGCCGCGCCAGCGCGGCAGCAACGAGGCATGGATGTTGAGGCAGCCATGACGCGGCAGGTCGAGTACTGCCGCAGGCAGTATCAAGCCATAAGCGGCAACGATCATGGCATCGGCCTGTACCGCCGCGAGCGGCGCCTGGTTTTGCACGGTTTTGAGGGTTTCCGGCTGGTAGACCGGGATGCCGTGTTGCAGTGCCAACTCTTTGACCGGACTCGCTTTGAGCTTCATGCCGCGCCCGGCCGGGCGATCCGGCTGCGTGAGCACCAGCACGATTTCGTGGCCGGCCGCGATGAGCGCCGCTAAAGCCGGCACCGCAAATTCCGGCGTGCCAGCAAAAATCAGTTTCATTACATGGTTTCCCGCAGACGCTTCTTGAGTTTATTCTTAATGCGCACCTGCTTGAGCTGCGACAGGTGCTCAACAAACACCCTGCCCATGAGATGATCCATTTCATGCTGGATACACACCGCCAGCAAACCATGCGCCTCCACCCTGAATGCGGCGCCATTGCGATCCAGCGCCTCGACCGTCACCTGTTCGGCGCGCCTGACGGTTTCATATATCCCCGGAACGGACAGGCAGCCTTCTTCATAATCCTGCGTGCCATGACTTTGGACAATGCGCGGATTGACCAAGGCCAGCAGGCGATTCCTTTCCTCGGAAATATCAATCACAACCACCTGCTTGTGCACATTCACCTGCGTAGCCGCCAGACCAATGCCTGGCGCGGCGTACATGGTTTCGGACATGTCGTCGATCAGGCGCCGTATACTGTCGTCAACTTCCGCCACAGGCCTTGCAACCACATGCAAACGCTCGTCGGGATAGTGCAATATGCTCAAAATTGCCATAAAAGCTTGATTGTCTAATGAATTACATGCAGAATTTAATCTAACTTCGCGAACGCTTTTCGCCCTTAACTGCTTGAGGTCAACATGAAAAAGTACATTATAGCGCTGCTCCTGCTTTGTTGCCTGGCTTCACCGACGTGGGCAGATAGCGTTCAGTTGCAAGAAAACCATCCGGATCGCTACGTTGTGGTCAAGGGGGATACGCTGTGGGACATTTCAGCCAGATTCCTCAAGGACCCCTGGCGCTGGCCTCAAGTATGGAAAATGAACCGCGAGCAGATTAAGAACCCTCATCTCATTTATCCTGGGGACGTGGTGGTGCTGGATCTCAGCAGCGGGGATCCACAACTGGTCCTGTTACGTGAAACGGTAAAGCTCGAGCCGGGCACTCGCATCGAACCACTGGAAAAGGCAGCTATTCCGTCCGTTCCTCCTAGCATTATTGCCCCGTTCCTGAAAAAACCTTTGGTAGTGGAAAACGATAGCATGAACAATGCCCCCAGGATTGTTGCTGCCGATGAGGAGCGCGTCTTAATCGACATCGGTGCCAAAGTGTATGTAGACAAAATCAACGAGGGAAAACAATGGCAAATATACCGTCCCGGGAACCCTCTGATCGACCCCGATACTGGACAAACACTCGGGATCGAAGCGATTCATATTGGTGATTCGAATGTAACCCGTTATGGCTCCCCGGCCACCATAGAAATTACCAGCGCAAATCAGGATGCAGCAATTGGCGACCGTCTCGTCCAAGCACCCCCTACGGCATTGCAAAGTATTGTTCCGCATGCGCCGGAAAATGACATCAAGGGGCGCATCATGGTTAGCGGTGATGCGTCAGAGAAATCAAAGTACATGGTCGTCGCGATCAATCGTGGAACCGCCGATGGTCTTGAAATAGGCCATGTGCTGGCGATTTATCAGGAAGGCGCAACCCTGCCGCCCATTGAAAATACCGATGTGCAGAAAGAAGGCTATTTCAGCCTGGAGCGCAACGAAGACGGCACGCCGGTACATGATGCAAACGGTCTGGTGCAGACGGATGTCGGCACCAGACCCATCGATGGAGAGCCGGCACTCCTCCAGCCTGCCCTCAAGCTACCGGACGAGCGTAGTGGGCTGATGGTGGTGTTTCGCACCTTCAAATATGTTTCCTACGCGCTCATCGTGCAATCGGTGCGCCCGGTGCACATAGGGGATATCGTCACCAATCCTCATTAATCCTTAATGTCAGACCACGCCCATAGCACAACAACTGAAGACGCGGCGCTATGGGTCGGGTTAAGCCTGATCGCCGGCCTAGGCAGTCAGGGGTTGCGGGCACTGTTAAGTCAATTCGGTGCGCCTGATCAAATTTATAGCGCGAAACTGGCTGACCTGAGCAAGGTCGTGCCGGAAAAAATCGCCCGGAAAATAAAGGCCGGCCCTTACTCTGCCGCAGCGGCTCCTGTTCTGGAATGGCTGCAACAACCTAGCAACCAGTTGCTCACGCTGGCAGATGCATACTACCCGCAAGCCCTGCTGGAAATCCAGGATCCACCCCCTGTCCTCTATGCAAAAGGGCGCCTTGAATTGCTGAATGCCCCGTCATTGGCCATCGTCGGAAGCCGCAATGCAACGCCGCAAGGTGAAAAAAACGCCAGGGAGTTTGCAAAAGCCTTGAGCGACAACGGCTACTGTATCGTCAGCGGGCTTGCGCTCGGCATTGACGGGGCAGCCCATCAAGGCGCGCTGGATGGGCATGGCAGCACCATTGCCGTTGTCGGCACAGGCCTCGACATCGTTTATCCGGCACGCCATCGGCAACTGGCCCATCAAATATCGGAGCGCGGCCTGCTCATCTCGGAGTTTCCTCTAGGCACACCATCCATGGCGCAGAACTTCCCACGCCGCAACCGCATCATCAGCGGCTTGAGCCGTGGCTGCCTGGTCGTGGAAGCGCACCTGCAAAGCGGATCGCTGATCACCGCCAGGCTTGCTGCAGAACAAGGCCGCGAGGTATTCGCCATTCCTGGCTCGATCCACTCTCCGGTTGCCAAGGGTTGTCACCAACTGATCAAGCAGGGAGCGAAGCTGGTAGAAAGCATTCACGATATTCTTGAAGAGTTGGGCGGCATTGCTTTGCATGGTGCGGACGATATCGATCGTGCGGAGAATGTCCATAACCCGCTATTCGACCATATGTGCTTCGACCCTGTCGGCATGGATACCCTGGTCGAGCGCAGCGGCTTGACGAGCGAAGCCCTTTCCGCCATGCTGCTGTTACTGGAACTGGAGGGTAGGGTTACCAGCTTGCCCGGAGGACGCTACCAGCGCATCGGTTAACCCAAGCGGAGGAAACTGCATGTTTGAAGTCCTCGTCTATCTGTTCGAGAACTACTTTGAAGCCAACATCCGTCCCGACCAGGACGTCCTTACACGCGAACTATTCGCCGCCGGATTCGAGGAAAACGACATCAATGGCGCCTTCTACTGGTTCAGCGCACTAGACGACATGTCGCATCAATCCACCGACACGGCAAATGGAACCAATAGCTTGCGCATCTACTGTGAATCCGAGAGCAGAAAAATCAGCAGCAATAGCCTGAGTTTTCTGATGTTTCTGGAACAGGCCAGCGTGATCAGCCCTTCACAACGTGAGCTGGTTATCGACCGCCTGATGGCGCTCCCCAATACTGCCGTGACGCTGGAAGAAACCAAGTGGATCGTGCTGATTGCCCTATGGAAACAGGGCAAGGCTGGCGATTATCTCTTCGTCGAAGACGTTTTATTCAGCGACTCCCGCCCCACCATGCACTGACAAGGCGGCTATAGCCCGAGGCGCTGCCATATGGTGGAAACTGCACCCGCTTGGTTGAGCGCATAGAAATGCAGCCCGGGCGCACCGCCGTTCAGTAGCCGGTCGCACAGCTCCGTCACCACGTCCAGCCCGAAAGCACGTACCGAGGGCAGATCATCGCCGTAATCCTGCATCCGCAGCCGCAGCCAGCGCGGAATTTCCGCGCCGCAGATGGCGGAGAAGCGCGACAACTGGGCGAAGTTATAGATCGGCATGATACCGGGCACCACCGGGATGGTGATGTTCATGGCATCGCACTGTTCCATGAAGTGGAAGTAGGCATCAGCATTGTAGAAATACTGGGTGATCGCGGCGTTCGCCCCCGCATCCACCTTGTGCTTGAAGGCAGCCAGATCGGCACGCGCCGAGGGCGCTTCCGGGTGAAACTCCGGATAGGCGGCCACTTCAATATTGAACCAGTCGCCCGTTTCCTGCCGGATGAACTCTACCAGTTCGCTGGCATAGCGAAAATCGCTCGCGGCCACTTCGCCTGACGGTAGGTCGCCGCGCAAAGCCACCAGATGCCTGATGCCGTGCTGACGATACTGCGCCAAGATAGCGCGAATCTCGTCGCGAGAAGAAGAGATACAGGACAGATGCGGCGCCGCCTCGGAGCCTTCCGCGCGAATTTCCAGCACGGTTTCCAGCGTCCTGTCCCGCGTCGAGCCGCCGGCGCCGAAGGTTACCGAGAAGAACTTGGGACCAAGCTGCGCCAGTTGTCTGCGCGTCTCGCGCAGCTTGGCCATGCCCTCGGGTGTCTTGGGCGGGAAAAATTCAAAACTGTAGGTACGTTCAGCCACCATGTCCGATCAACCTTTTCTCAGGCCAAGCAGGGTTTGCAACAGCCAGGATATCAGGCTGTAAACCAGGGCACCCAGCACGGCCGGCCAGAACCCGTTGATATGAAAGCCATTGATCAGCTTGTCCGCCAGCAGGAACATCGTGCCATTGATCACCAGCAGAAACAGGCCAAACGTCAGAAGGGTGACCGGCAAGGTCAGCAACACCAAGATCGGCCGAACCAGCAAGTTGATCAATCCCAGCACCACTGCCACCAGCAGCGCCGTCCCGAAACTGGCCACCTGGACAGCAGGGTAGAGGTAAGTCAGGATCAGCAATGCCGCGGCATTGGCAACCCATGCAAGCAGCCAGCGCATATCATCCTCCTAATAGCGGTAATGTTCCGATTTGTAAGGTCCCACCTTGGCAACGCCAATATAGGCAGCCTGTTCGTCGGTCAATTGCGTCAGTTGCGCGTTAAGTTTCTTCAGTTGCAGGCGCGCCACCTTTTCGTCCAAGTGCTTAGGCAGCGTATACACATCCACCGGGTATTGCGTGGTGTTGGTGTACAACTCGATCTGGGCGATGGTCTGGTTGGCGAACGAGGAACTCATCACGTAGCTGGGGTGGCCAGTGCCGCAGCCCAGATTGACCAGACGACCCTTGGCCAGCAGGATGATGCGCTTGCCGTCAGGGAAGATCACATGATCGACCTGCGGCTTGATTTCGTCCCACTGGTATTTTTCAACGGACGCGACATCGATTTCGTTGTCGAAGTGGCCGATGTTGCAGACGATGGCCTGATCCTTCATCTTCGCCATATGGTCGTGCGTGATCACATGGTAGTTACCGGTCGCGGTGACGAAAATGTCAGCATACTCAGCGGCGTAATCCATGGTCACCACGCGATAGCCTTCCATCGCGGCCTGCAGCGCGCAGATAGGGTCGATCTCGGTCACCCAGACTTGGGCCGACAGCGCACGCAGCGCCTGTGCTGAGCCCTTGCCTACATCCCCATAGCCAGCGACCACGGCGACCTTGCCGGCGATCATGACGTCGGTAGCGCGCTTGATGCCGTCCACCAGCGATTCGCGGCAACCATACAGGTTGTCGAATTTGGATTTGGTCACGGAATCGTTGACGTTGATGCCGGGGAACTTGAGCTCGCCGCGCTCTTGCATCTGGTACAGGCGGAGCACGCCGGTGGTGGTTTCCTCGGTCACGCCCTTGATCCTGCCGAGACGGGTCGAGTACCAACTCTGGTCAACCTTGAGCTTGGCCTTGATGGCGTTGAACAGGCAGATTTCCTCTTCGCTTCCCGGGTTGTCCAGCAGGCTGGCGTCCTTCTCGGCACGCGCACCGAGATGCAGCAGCAAGGTGGCATCGCCACCGTCGTCCAGGATCATGTTGGAATAGCCCCCATCCGGCCACTCGAAAATGCGATGGGTGTAATCCCAGTAGTCCTCCAGGCTTTCTCCCTTGACCGCGAATACCGCGATGCCGTCCTTGGCGATGGCGGCGGCAGCATGATCCTGCGTCGAGAAAATGTTGCAGGAAGCCCACCGTACCTCGGCCCCCAAGTCCTTCAGCGTCTCGATCAGCACGGCGGTCTGGATGGTCATGTGCAGCGAGCCGGTGATGCGTGCGCCTTTGAGCGGTTGAGTCGCCGCATATTCCTCGCGGATCGCCATCAGGCCGGGCATTTCGGTTTCGGCAATAGCGATTTCCTTGCGGCCCCAAGAGGCGAGGCTCAGGTCGGCAACCTTGAAATCGGTAAAGTTGGTCGGCACGTTCATGTTGTTTTACTCCTCAAGATGAACGGGCGCCGTTGTTACTGTATCGCTTCACCGAGCCTGGCCGGCCAAGCCGGTCGCAGCGCCCCTCGGCGAAGCTGGTTAAGGTCAGATACCGGCAGCCGCTTTCAGAGCGGCAGCCTTGTCGGTCGCTTCCCAGGTAAATTCCGGCTCATCACGGCCAAAATGGCCGTAGGCGGCGGTCTTGGCATAAATCGGGCGCAGCAGATCGAGCATGTTGACGATCCCCTTGGGGCGAAGATCGAAGTGCTGCAATACCAACTCTGTCAATTTCTCGTTGGAAACCTTGCCGCTGCCGTAGGTTTCCACCATCACGCTGGTCGGGTGTGCCACACCGATGGCGTAGCTGACCTGCACGGTACAGCGCGAGGCGAGACCGGCAGCCACAATGTTCTTGGCGACATAGCGGCCGGCATAGGCCGCCGAGCGATCCACCTTAGACGGGTCTTTTCCAGAAAATGCCCCGCCACCGTGCGGGCAGGCACCGCCATAGGTATCAACGATGATCTTGCGGCCGGTCAGGCCACAATCGCCTTGCGGGCCGCCAATAACGAAACGGCCGGTCGGGTTCACCAGATACTTGATATCGCCCTTGATCAATTCCTTGGGCAGCACCGGCTTGATGATGTCCTCGATGACCGCTTCGCGGATCGCTTCCAGAGTCATGTCAGGCGAGTGCTGGGTGGAAAGCACTACGGTATCTATGGCGTAAGGCTTGCCATCCACGTAGCGTATCGTAACCTGTGATTTTGCGTCAGGCCGTAACCAAGGCAGACGACAATCTTTTCTGAGATGCGATTGGCGTTCCACCAGGCGATGCGCCAGCCAGATCGGTAGTGGCATCAGTTGCGGAGTTTCGTCACAGGCATAGCCGAACATCAAACCCTGGTCACCGGCGCCCTGATCCAGTGTGTCGTCGTAGGCTTTGTTCACGCCCTGCGCGATGTCCGGGCTTTGCTTGTCGTAGGCCACCAGCACCGCGCAACCCTTGTAGTCGATGCCGTATTCAGTATTGTCGTAACCAATGCGCTTGATCGTGTCGCGTGCCACCTGGATGTAATCGACATTGGCGTGCGTGGTGATCTCGCCCGCCAGCACCACTAGTCCGGTGTTGCACAAGGTCTCGGCCGCGATGCGCGCGTGCCGGTCTTCCGTAAGGATGGCGTCGACGATGGCGTCGGAAATCTGGTCGGCAACCTTGTCGGGGTGGCCTTCGGAAACGGATTCCGAGGTAAAAAGATAATCGCTCATGACATGCTCCAACGGCCCTTTAATCCGGCGCTACCGGCTCCGGGCCACGAGCAGGGGACGCTTTAGCGGTATTTTGGATCGCCCCGCAAGTTGTCTAGTTAACTCGGCGAGCCGCCATTATCCGTTGATCCTTTGCCAATTTCAACCTTTAAGATTCATGGCGCCGGCGTGCCAAATCCCGTTGCCATGTCTTACAATGCAGGCAAATCACTCCAACAATGCCAATGAATCTGAAATTCACCAAAATGCAGGGGCTGGGCAACGACTTCGTCGTGATCGACGCTGTTCGCCAGCGAATCACCCTTACGCCCGAACTGGTCCGGCGCATGGCCGACCGCCATTTCGGCATCGGCTGCGATCAATTGCTGGTGGTGGAGCCCCCCACCCGCGCAGATGCGGATTTCCGCTACCGCATCTTCAATGCCGACGGCGGCGAAGTTGAACAATGCGGCAACGGCGCGCGCTGTTTCGTGCGCTTCGTGCATGAGCAGGGCTTGACCGGCAAAAGCAAAATCCGCGTCGAAACTGCGCGCGGCATCATCCTGCCGCGCCTGGAAGACAACGGGGAGGTGACAGTCGACATGGGCGCGCCGCGCTTCCTGCCGGCGGAAATCCCTTTTGTTGCGGACGCTCCGGCATTGACCTATGCTTTGCAGGTCAAGAACGCCACGATTGAAATCAGCGCCTTATCCATGGGCAACCCGCACGCAGTGCAGGTTGTCGCCGATATCGATACATCACTTGTTGCCGAACAAGGCCCATTGATTGAGCGGCATGAACGCTTCCCACAGCGCGTCAATGCCGGCTATATGCAAATCGTGGATGAACACCGCATTCGGTTGCGTGTGTTTGAGCGCGGCGCTGGAGAAACGCTGGCCTGCGGCACTGGGGCCTGCGCCGCTGCCGTAGCCGGCATCCGCTTGGGAAAACTCATCTCGCCAATAACAGTAGTCATGCGCGGCGGCGAACTGGTCATCCGCTGGGCAGGTGAAGGAGCGCCGGTCATGATGACCGGACCGGCGACAACGGTATTCGAAGGCACCATCACCCTCTGACATCTATAAATCAAGGAACCCCATGCAACTCACTGAAGATCAGGTCGCCGAACACCTCCGTGCGAACCCTCAATTTTTTGAGCATAACGCCCACTTGCTGGCAGAAATCTATCTGCCCAGCCCGCATGGGAGCGGTGCGATTTCGTTGGCTGAGAGGCAGCAGCTGGCACAGCGCGACAAGATCCGCATACTGGAAGCCAAGCTCTCCGAACTCATCCAGTTCGGCGAGGACAACGATGTCATCAGCGACAAGGTGCATCGCCTGTCCCTGGGACTGCTTGCCGCCAATGGCTTTGATGCAGTGGTACGGATGGTGGAGCACGGCCTGCGCGAAGATTTTCAGGTGCCGCACGTCGCCATCCGTCTGTGGGCCATGCCGCAAAGTGCAGAAATAGGTAGTGGCGAAGAATTCGAACCAGTGGACGAGGAATTGAGCCAGTGGGCGCAAGCCCTCGCCACGCCCTACTGCGGACACCACCCATCCTTGAACCTGGATGGCTGGTTTGATGAAACCGTCGCGCCTTTGAAGTCTTTCGCCCTGATCGCCCTGCGCGGGGAACATGCTTTCGGACTGCTTGTCATGGCCAGCGAAGACGAGCAGCGTTTCTATCCGGAAATGGGAACGCTTTACCTCAAGCGTATCGGTGAATTAGTCAGCATAGCCCTGCTCCGTTACATCATTTAGCAGCCCCCACGGTGGACTATCTCGCTTCCTACCTTGACCATCTTGCTCATGAGCGGGGGCTGAGTCCACTCACATGCGAAAACTATGCCCGCGATATCCGCGCTTTGCTACAACTGGCCGGGGATACCGGGTTGAAGGAATTGCAGACGCAGCACATCCGCCGCTTCATCGCCACCATGCATGGACGTGGCCTTGGCGGTAAAAGCATTGCGCGCATGCTGTCCGCGTGGCGCGGTTTTTTCACTTATTTGTCTCGCCGCCAAGGCTTGGACAACAACCCTTGCATCGGCATGCGCCCACCGAAATCCGCCAGAAGCCTGCCGCAAGCCCTGTCGCCTGAACAGGCATCAAAACTGGTGGAAATTGTGGAAGACGATGCCCTCGCCCTGCGCGACCATGCCATCCTCGAGTTGTTCTATTCTTCCGGGCTGCGTTTGGCGGAACTTGTCTCGCTCAACCTGGACGGACTTGACCTCGGAGGGGGCACTGTCACTGTTACCGGCAAAGGCTCAAAAACGCGTATCGTGCCAGTCGGCAGCCATGCCATTGCAGCCATTCATGCCTGGCTACCGCAAAGGGCATTGTTGAAAAATGATGAAGAACGCGCACTGTTTGTCGGGCGTACCGGCAAGCGACTCACGCCGCGGGCAGTGCAATATCGCCTGAAAATCTGGGCGCTCAAACAGGGAATCGCCGGCGATATCCACCCACATATGCTGCGCCACAGTTTCGCCACCCATGTATTACAGTCCAGTGGCGATCTGCGCGCCGTACAGGAGATGCTGGGACACGCCAATATCAGCACCACCCAGGTATATACGCACCTGGATTTTCAGCACCTGGCAAAAGTCTACGATCAGGCCCACCCGCGTGCCAGGAAAAAATAGCCCTCATTTCCGCATCATCAACGAACCCCTATGAAGACATCTATTTCCTGCGAACTTTGCAAAACTTCTGGCGGCGAACTGCTGTGGAAGGATGATTTCTGTCGCGTGGTGCTGGTAGACGATCCGCATTACCCCGGTTTCTGTCGTGTCATCCTAAACCGGCACGTCGCCGAAATGACGGACCTCAACGAGCGTGAGCAGCTGCAGTTGATGAAGATTGTGTTTGTGGTGGAGGCAGCGCTGCGGGAAGCGCTATGCCCGGATAAGGTCAACCTCGCCAGCCTGGGCAACATGACGCCGCATCTCCATTGGCACGTCATTCCCCGATTTGCCGACGACCGTCACTTTCCCAATCCGATCTGGGGGGAGGCCAAGCGCGAAACCGTCGCCAATCCTTCAGGTATCTCGCTATTGAAGCAGACAATCCGCCTTCGGCTTGGCTGAGTCAGGTACTAATCTACAGTTCAGAACAACCGTTCGCCCGGCAGTTCCGCCTGGCCCCGATGATTCTATTTCCTGACCGGATGTGTCGATGGTAAACCCAGCCCCTGGGTGACCGACTCTTCTGGCATGATGATTTCAATCTGGTCACGATTGATATTCATGAATCTGCTGGAAGCCACCTTACGCTGCTCGTGATCCCATACCTCGGCATCCGTGACGGCAATGAATTCCTTTGATTCGCAGATGTAATCCGTCACCCTGGCTTCGGGGAGGACGGAAATGTGCCCAACAATCCGATAATGACCCGTTAGAATGATTACCCTGGTTTTGTCCGTGCTACTCATCATGCCCTCCAGCGTTCAGGGTGCAGTCCATACATCAGCTGCAACTTTACCTTATTCGCGCAACTTTACGCGTATCCGCGTAAAATTCAAGCCCGGCTCAATATAAAGCCCGTCACCCCCAGCCAGCGGCCAAGGCTAAACTTTCAACCGTTCCACTACTTTACCCTGTTTGAGGTGCGATTCGAGGATTTCGTCGATATCTTCCCGGTCGATGTAGGTATACCAGACCGCCTCGGGATAAACTACCAGCAAAGGGCCTTCCCCGCATCTATCGAAACAGCCAGCACGGTTGACGCGTACCTTGCCCTGGCCGTTAAGGCCAAGCTTTTTCACCTGGATTTTGGCATATTCAAACATGCCCTCAGCATCATGGTCGCAGCAGCAGGCAGCACCATCCTCACGTCGGTTGAGACAGAAAAAAACGTGCCGTTGATAATAGCTCATCCTTATTCTCCTGATAGCTTGTCTTCACGCGTAAACGTCCAGGTTCGGGTAATCTCGATGATGTCCGTATCTGCCTGCACCTCTGGAGGAAACGGCGCATAGGGCCCCGCCAGCTCCACGATGCGACGCGCTGCTTCATCCAGCAATTTGTGGCCGGAGCTCTGATTGAGTTCCACTTTTTCTACCGTGCCATCGGCAAGAATGGCGACTGTCATGCGCAACTGGCCATAAAGCTGCTGTTCCTTTGCGGCTGCCGGATAATTGAGATTGCCGACCCGCTCCACCTTCTGCCGCCATGCTTCAACATAAGAGGCAAAACGATACTCTCTGACTCGCGCACCAAAGAATTTTCGTTTGGGACGCTTCTGATAAATGTCCATGTTCTTGGAAAGCTGCGCTTCCAGCCGCGCCGCATCCAGACTTCTGGCGACCATGTCGGCCGTGTTGATGACTCTGGCCGGTTCTGTCTGCTGTCCGGGTTCAGGCTCCTCTTCAGATTTCTGCTGGCTGCGTTCACTTTCCACAACCTGCTTGGCGTGCGCATGTGTCAGGACTTCCTGAGTCTGTTTCTCCTGTTCCGCCAGCCGTTGCTGCTTGCGGGGCAATTTTTCCTGCTCACTTTTTGCTCTGCTCTTGGCCTGCTGTTGCTCGGCAGATGGCTTTACTTCCTGTTCTTTTGGACGATTTTTCGGAACCGGCAACGGTGATTTCATGCGCCGGTCTTCATCAATGTTCCCACCACGATCAAGATTCGATTGTGCAAGCGCTTCGGCTTTGACCGGCGCCGCTTTCGTCTTGCTATTGACCAGCACCACCTCCAGCACGGGGAGCTTGTCGGGTGTGCGTTTCAGATCAGGTTTGACGA
>Ga0316616_100000019_pt1 | contig 42935 bp, 58 predicted proteins | sample OWC_Aug_M1_C1_D1_FD_207660 | JGI IMG/M metagenome (GOLD analysis project Ga0316616, IMG submission 207660) | Wetland soil microbial communities from Old Woman Creek delta, Ohio, United States - OWC_Aug_M1_C1_D1_B | ecosystem: Environmental > Terrestrial > Soil > Wetlands | place: USA: Ohio... | reverse complement strand
AGGATGGAGGGCTGATTGGAAGGAGGTGTTAAAACCCACTTATTTATGAACACATTACAGTTTCTGAAAGACAAATATCAATTAAAGGGAAACAAAGCCAAGTATGAATTGTATTGTCGCCGGAAAGTATCATTCCCGAGACTTTTCAATCAACTTGGATATAAAGTTGGAGTGGAGGTTGGAGTCGGTCAGGGAAGATTCACAAAAGAGATCGCAATTCAATGTCCGGACATGAAGATATATGGAGTCGATGCGTGGAAGTTGCACTTTGGATTAACTCATCACGAAACACAAGACGACATGGAACATTCGTACGATACGGCCAAATGGAGACTCGCTCCATATAAAAATATTGAATTAACCAGAGGATGGTCTGTGGATGTGGTTAAAGAATTTGAGGATAATTCACTTGATTTTGTTTATATCGATGCAGCCCATAGTTACAAAAATGTAACCGAAGATATCAAGGTATGGTCGAAAAAAGTGCGATCCGGAGGATTGGTCATGGGACACGATTATACAGATCCGATTCCGGACAGAAAAAAGGGATATTACAAGGAAGTTTACGATGTCAAACACGCCGTCAACGATTGGGTAAAAAAGAATAAGATAAAACCTTTGTTTATATTTGTAAAAGATGATCCGCCGAGTTGGTTTTATGTAAAGTAATATGGACCTATCGATTGTAATACCGGCAAGAAATGAGATGTTTGTATCGAATACCGTTGAAGATATTTTAAAGAATATCGAGGGAAGTACGGAGGTAATTGTAGTTATAGACGGAGAAACGGAATATAAGAATATTCCAAGCGATCCACGAGTCAGGGTTATATATCATCACGAATCAATCGGCCAACGAGCTGCAACAAATGAGGCCGTTAGGTTAAGTCAGGCCAAATATATCATGAAGTTGGATGCTCACTGTGCATTCGACAAAGGATTCGATGTGAAGATGATGGCGGATATGCAAGATGATTGGACAATGGCACCGCTTATGAAGAATCTCCATGCATTTGATTTGATTTGCACCGATGGACATCGGGTATATCAGGGTGCGATGGGACCTTGTCGATTTAAATTATCGGAAACTGTCGATGCGAATGGGAAATCAGTTCCGGTGTTATGTGGGAAAGACACTCATATGGAACTTATATGGCAAGCGAAAAGACGGCCGAATAGTACTTCATATTGTTTTGATGAAGTTCCCCACTTCCAATATTTTAATGAATACTCTTCCAGGCCGGAAGCACAGGGAGATATTACCGAATCGATGAGTTTGCAAGGATCCTGTTTTATGTGTACTCGGGATAAGTATTGGGAACTTAACCTATGCGATGAAAGTCTTGGAAGTTGGGGATCACAGGGAATTGAGGTCGCCTGTAAGACATGGTTATCCGGAGGGAAAGTTATGATCAATCACAAAACTTGGTATGCTCATATGTTTCGGACACAAGATGGATTTTCATTTCCATATCCTATGTCCGGCAACCAACAAGAAAGCGCCAAACAAAAAGTCAGGGATCTCTTTTTTAACAATAAGTGGGAAAAGCAGATTTATCCATTGAGTTGGTTAGTCAAGAAGTTTTGGCCTGTACCCGGATGGACGAAGATTCCGGACACTGAATATATTCCTCCGGCAAAAACTCCTCATAATTCGACTAACTTATGGAGATATATTCACCGATCCGGATATTACGAATCTTTAGTTTCCGGAGTGAATAAGGGAGTTGTGTTTTATACTGACAATCGAATAGATCCGAGAATATTTGATTATTGTGTCGGACAACTTGATCGGGCATTCAAAGGCCGGATTATCAGTGTTTCGTTAAAACCGATTGAATTTGCCGAGAACATAGTTTTGCCGATGGAACGGGGATATTTGACAATGGCCAAACAAATTCTCGCCGGATTGGAGGCAATAAACACCGATATAGTATTCTTTTGTGAACACGATATTGTGTATCATCCGTCCCATTTTGAATTTACTCCTCCAAGAAAAGATGTTTATTACTACAATATGAACTCATGGATATTAAGAAGTTCCGATGGGTTTTGTTTATATTATGATCACAAGTCATTAAGTGGGTTGTGTGCATACCGGGAACTATTGATCCCACATTACCGGGAACGAGTCCGGAGAATCGAAGAATTGATCGCACAAGGCAAGAATCCAAGACACGAAATGAGGTATATTGGATTTGAACCCGGAACTCATGACCGTCCGGAAAAGATAGACAGTTTCACAGCGGAGGGTTACCGATCTTTATATCCCAATATCGATATAAAGCATGGATGCAACTTGACTTTAAATAGGTGGAATCAATCGGAGTTCAGGGACAAATCAACTTGTCAGAATTGGAAAGAATCGGATGAAATACCCTTTTGGGGTAAAGGAAAGGAGATTATTAAATTATGGCAATAGAAATTATAGGAACACCACAAGTAGCAAACGCCAATAATGGCGGTACGGCTACTTGTACTTTTAGCACAAGACCTTCGGAGGGTGATTATACTGTTGCTATTATCGGTTCTCCTGCTGCTTCTGCGGCAATAGGTACAATATCGACAACTGGTTATACTGAGTTAGCTTCTCATGCAGGAGCAGCAGCAGCCAACCCCTCTCTTGCTATATGGTATAAAAAACAAGGTTCAACTACTGATACAACCGTAGCAGGGACAAGTGGCAATAGTAGTGATACTGATTCTTCTTTAATTGCTTTTGTTTTAAGAGGTGTTGATCCGACCACCTTTTCAGATGCAACTCCGACAACCGCAGGGGAAACAACAAGCACTAACCCTGATCCTGCTTCAATAACTGTTGGAACAACGGGTGCTTGTGTAATTGTTGCTGCCTGTATGACGGTTGTAATGGACTCTGATATAACCGCACCTTCAGGTTATACGGGTTATTCACAGATTGGTAGTGATACTTATGACCACACTCTAGCGGCAGCTTATAAATTAAATTGTAGTGGAACTGAAGATCCTGCCTCTTGGACAAACTGGGATTCGGGACTTTGGTATGCGATAACAATTGCAGTTAAACCATCCTATACAGCAACAGCTTCTGCATCAGTTTCCCCCTCGGTCAGTCCTAGTGTTTCGCCCAGCGTTTCAAAATCTGCGTCCCCCTCGGTCAGCCCGTCAGTGTCGATTTCGGCAAGTCCTAGTATTTCCCCTAGCGTCTCAAAATCCGCCAGTCCGTCGATTTCTCCCTCGGTCAGCCCTAGCGCCAGTCCGTCCAGATCCCCCTCAATTAGTCCCAGCGCCTCGCCCTCAATTAGTCCCAGTGCTAGTATTTCCGGATCGGCCAGCCCTTCAGTTTCTCCCTCGGTTTCAATTTCCGCCTCGCCCTCTGTGAGTCCGTCGGTCTCGATTTCAGCTAGTCCTAGTATCTCGCCTAGTGTTTCCAAATCTGCGAGTCCCTCGGTCAGTCCCAGCATTTCCCCCTCGGCCAGTGCCAGTATTTCTCCGTCTATTTCAGTAAGCGCCTCGCCCTCAATTAGTCCCTCGGTTTCAGAATCTGCGAGTCCCAGTATTTCGCCATCGGTTTCTGTTTCCGTATCGCCTAGTATTTCACCGTCGGCATCGATTTCTGAAAGTGCCAGTCCCTCAATCAGCCCCAGTGTCAGTGAATCCGCCTCGCCCTCAATTTCACCCTCCGGAAGCGAGAGCATCAGTCCTAGCGCCTCGCCCTCCGTTTCGCCCAGTATTAGTCCATCGGGGAGTCCATCGATTTCGCCCAGTACTTCCCCATCGGCATCTGAGGAGCCGTTAGACACGACCGATTATTCGACAAATACAAATGATTTGGCTAATAGTGGGGTAACTATAAGTACCGACACACCTTTTGCCGGAAGTTCTACTTCAGCCCATTTTGCCGGATCAGATGAATATCTATCTATAACCGATGCCAGCCAAACAGGATTAGACTTTCAAACCGACTTCACGATTGAATGGTGGATGAAAATGGATAGTGGTTCCACTTATAGTGCTATATTTTCAAAATCTGCTACCGATGGTACTGGAGTTGCTTGTTACTATCATGGTGGAAATGGATGTTTATATATAAGATATTTTGATGCTTCGGCGAATGTTACCCAATTTAGGACTTTAAATGCATTAAGCACTCCGACAAGTTGGCATCATTACGCCATATCATTAGTTTTAAGTTCGCATACATGTGTAATGTATGTTGATGGAGGTTCAGTTTCACTTAATGCTGATGCTACTGATGCACATAGTATTAACGACAACGCTACCGCTTTTGAAATTGGTCGGATGAATGCAGGTGCTTTGGATTGTGCGGGTCTTATAGATGAGTTCAGATATTGGGGAGATATAAGAACGGGAACAGAAGTAAATGACAATAAAGGGGTAGAACTTACAGGAAGTGAATCTGGTTTAAATGCATATTATCCATTTGAAGAAATAACTGGAGGAACTGCATCGGCATCAGTTTCACCCAGCGCCAGTCCGTCGATTTCTCCCTCAATTTCCCAGTCGGCTAGTCCTAGTATTTCGCCATCAGCATCGGTCAGTGGATCTGCATCCCCCAGTATTTCGCCTAGTGTTTCGGTTTCGGCCAGCCCGTCAGTTAGTCCTAGTATTTCGATTTCAGCGAGTCCTAGTATCAGTCCCTCGGTCTCGAAATCCGCATCCCCCAGTATTAGTCCATCGGCCAGCGTTTCCGGATCGGCCAGCCCGAGCATCTCGCCCTCCGTTTCAAAATCCGCCAGTCCTAGTATTTCCCCATCGGTCAGTATTTCCGCCTCGCCCAGTATCAGTCCATCTTATTCGATCAGTGCCAGTCCATCCGTTTCGCCCAGTGTCAGTGTTTCGGTTTCTCCTAGCGTTTCAAAATCGGCGTCTCCTAGCATCAGCCCGTCGGTTTCAATTTCCGCCTCTCCCAGCATTTCCCCCTCGGCATCGCCCAGCATTAGTCCCAGCGCTTCTATTTCTGAATCTGCCTCGCCCTCGGTTTCACCCAGTATCAGTCCGTCGGCATCACCATCCGCCGGATCAGAAAGTCCGTCGGCATCGCCTAGTATCAGTCCGTCGGCCAGTCCTAGCATTTCCCCCTCCGCTAGCCCCTCGATCAGTCCTAGCGTTTCAAAGTCTGCGAGTCCGTCGATTTCGCCAAGTGCCAGCGTTTCCGGATCTGCCTCGCCCAGTGTCAGCCCGTCGGTTTCGAAGTCGGTTTCCCCATCGATTTCTCCCTCAATTTCGGTTTCGGCGAGTCCCAGCATTAGTCCCTCCATTTCGGTTTCCGCCAGTCCTAGTATTTCCCCATCGGTTTCAAAATCCGCCAGTCCTAGTATTAGCCCGTCAGCTTCTATTTCCGAATCGGCTAGTCCCTCAATTTCCCCCAGTGTCAGCGTATCCATTTCTCCGTCTTATTCGATTAGCGTTAGTCCATCGATTAGTCCCAGTGCATCGCCATCGGCTAGTCCCAGTGAAGAACCAATAACACTGGAAACATTTGGCGATTCCATAACGGCCGGAGCGAATGCATCGACAGAAAGTAAAAGATGGGCGAATTTGTATGCAAGTGCGGGAAGTTGGAACTTAACTAATAGTGGAGTTGGATCTGCCGATTCAACTGATGCATTTGACAATATTTATTCAAAAACCTCAATAACTGTAAACGACAGAAGTGCGTGGTTAGCCGGGTATAACGATATGCGGTATTACGACAGTAATTCCGATATGCTTAATACTTTCAAAGATAATATATATGCCGGATCAGTATGGTTGGCGACACTTTCAGCAGATAAAAAGACAGGTCAAGGTGGTGGAACAACGGAATCGGGAACATGGAGCAATTCGGATATATTCACTGCATTAGGAAGAAAATCATCGACTCAAAACGATTATGTCGAATTTACAGCATCCGGAACTGTTATATATGTCGGTTATACAAAACTTGTAACAGGAACAGGACAGTTTGAATTGTTTGTCGATACAGTTTCAAAAGGAACATTCAATTGTTATGGAGCAAAGACATCCGCATCCGGAAATACTTACAGTGCAGCGTTAGCAAGAGTAACCGGACTTAGTTCGGGATCTCATACAGTTAAGGTTAAGGTTGTTTCTGCATCGGGAACTGTTTATTTTGATTGGGGAGTCGGAAACGCAAACACTGGTCCCGAAGTTAGGATCGGCGCTTGTCTTTATATGAACTCAACCGGATATTCTTCATATTCGCCATATAATAATGGAAACAATTATGCAGTAGAGAATTTCAGAGGCCAGGCTTTTCTTGCGGTTGAGGATTTAAAGGACGATGGATTATCAATTCAAACAATCGCATCAAATTATTATTACAATGTTTCCACAGATATTGATGCAGATAATGTTCACCCTAACGATTCCGGACATGATCATATAGCCGATGCATTTATCGAAGATATTGAGGATAATCCTCCATTTCCATCCGAATCACCATCCGTTTCAGTCTCGGTTTCACCATCGGGTAGTCCTAGCGTTTCCGAGAGCGCCAGCCCCTCAATTTCCCCATCGATGAGCGAAAGCGCCAGTCCTAGTATTTCGCCATCTGTTAGTGAGTCGGTCAGCCCCAGCATCAGTCCGTCGGTTTCCGAAAGTGTCAGCCCGTCGATCAGCCCGTCGGCCTCGATTTCCGGTAGCGCAAGTCCTTCTATCAGTCCGTCCATCTCGCCGTCCGGATCGCAATCCATCTCGCCGTCAATATCTCCGTCGGCATCGCCAAGTGCCTCGCCCAGTGGAGAAATTGTTGAATGGCATTTGAATAGGAATCTGTTTATTGAAAAAGTGGTTAATGGATTTGCAATGCAATTCAGACCGTTAACTATGACCACATGGAGCGATGACACCCGGCCATCAAATCCTAAAAGAGGAGAATTTGGATTCAATGTATATACAGATTCTTTCGAAATATTCGATGGAGTTGCGTGGTTTAAGATATTGTTGACCGAAGTATAACATCGTACTATAATCGCCATAGGGTATGAGGGACAGAGAAGTCTATATAACAGGTGCGAGTGGTTTTCTCGGATCTCACTTAATTGAGAAGTTGGATGTCTTCACTCCAATACCTCATCAGGAAATAACTACATACGATTACAAACCATACGAAAGATTTTACTTCTTGTCAGCTTATGGAAATATGCCAGATCATGATGACGATCCGCAAGTCATCCAGGCGAATGTCGGGGATCTCCTCCATGTATTAAGTAAGTCGGATTTTAAACATTTGGAATCATTCGTATATATAAGTACTTCATCAGTCAGATTAAAGATTCAAACACTTTATTCCAGAACGAAAAAGGCTGCAGAGGAAATTCTACTGGCATTTGCCGAGAAGTATAATGCTCCGATATGCATCATCCGGCCGTATTCTATAACCGGAGTTGGTGATCAATATAAACACTTGATTCCGACACTGATCAGGTCGTGTTTATTAAGGGAAAAAGTGGATCTCGTTCTCGATCCTGTTCATGATTATATCGATGCCGATGATGTAGCGGAGGGAATATTGAATCTGTCAATGAATCGTGCAAAAGGAGTATTTGAACTTGGGAATGGAGTCGGATATTCAAACAAACAAGTCTTGGCGGAAGTCGAAGAAGTCTGCGGATGCAAGGCAAATGTAAATATTGTCGGGAATATGAGACCGTATGACACTGATGATTGGGTATGCAAGAACTTCCATGCAAGACAATATGGATGGATGCCGAAAAAATCATTGCAACAGTCGATAATAGAAATGGTCAAAGAATATGAACAACCTTGAGAGAAGAATCATCGATATAAGTTATAAATACAAATTATCCCATATAGGAAGTTGCTTAAATGCGGTTAACTTCATTAGTCATACTTACGAAACAAAAGAACCCGATTCGGTGGTGGTGGTTGGGAATGCTCACGCCGGATTAGCGCTTTATGTGGTACTAGAGGATTTGGGGATCTGCGATGCAGAAGAAATGTTTAAAAAACATGGAGTTCATGTTACGAGAGATCCTAAACATGGAATTGCAGTTTCCGGAGGAAGTTTAGGCCAGGCCGAAACAATCGGAGTTGGGTTGGCGTTTGTCCATCCCACGAGAAATGTTTATATCATCACAAGCGATGGGGCTTGTGCGGAGGGGAGTGTATGGGAGTGTATGAGATTGGCCGGAGATAAACAGTTGGAGAATTTGAGGGTGGCGGTCATATCAAATGGATATGGAGGTTATGGAAGTATCGACTCACAGGTCTTGGATGCGAGAATGAATATGTTTTATCCGACTTTGGTTGTCCGAACTAACTTATTTCAGTTTCCGGATTGGATTCAGGGATTAAATGGACATTATGTAGTTATGGATGAAAAGAAGTACAAGGAGATAACAAAATGAAAGAGTGGCATCAATCACAAAGGGGGTATTTCGCCGGAGAACTATTCAAACAAATGGAAAAGAATAAGGATATATGGTTAATTACTGCGGATCTCGGGTATGGGATGTTCGATAATATTCAAAGTACTTTTCCGGATCGATTTATAAATACAGGAGCGGCAGAACAAACCGCAATAGGAATATCAATAGGATTGGCAATGGAGGGAAAAATACCATTTGTTTATTCGATCACTCCATTTTTAATTTATCGACCGTTTGAGTGGATCAGGAACTATTTAAATGCGGAAAAGTGGCCAGTTAAACTTGTGGGAAGTGGTCGGGACAAAGACTATGAAATAGACGGACTAACCCATGATGCATCCGGAGTTGAAAAGGTACTGGATACACTTCCAAATATTCTTCAGTATTGGCCGAAAGATAAAGAAGAAGTTCCATATTTAGTCGAAGAATTGATTGAAAATAGGATGCCGAGTTTTATTTCATTAAGGAGGTGATTATATGTTGAAAGCGTTATTTTACCCGGACAAAGATTTCGATACCCTGTTTATTCCATACATTTATAAGGAGATTTATTTCGATAATTTATATGTAGATGTGTTGAATGAACAAAAAGACATGATCATTATCGATGCCGGTGCCAATATAGGCCTTATAACTGACCACATGAGGCCACACGCAAAGAAAATCTATGCTATTGAACCAGCATCGGATCATTTCGAGGCGTTACAAAAGAACAAAGATTATAACAAGTGGGATAATGTCGAATTATTTAAAATGGCATTGTCAGGTGTTGATGGGGAAACAAGGTTATACAAAAACCTTAAGAACAGGACTTGCCATTCTTTAGTAACCGATTGGGGATTCAAAAGAAGTGAACCAGTTAAAACCATGAGAATCGATACATTCATGAAAGAAAATAAGATTGAAAAGGTGGACTTTCTTAAATTGGATGTCGAGGGATCGGAAAATCTCATTTTACCGAGTGAATCTTTCCGGAATGTTTGCGAAAACATAAAGGCGGTTGAGGTGGAGTTCCATTTTAAAACATTTCCGATGTTGGTCGAACATATGGAACAATTGGGTTACAAATCAAGAAGATATCCGTGCAGTGCAATAGTATTTTTATTTACCCGATGAAAATATACCCGGAAGGTAACAGGTTCATTAAAGATGTATTTGAGGGGAACGAATATGGATTCCTATACGATTACGATACTGTAATTGACATAGGAGCGAATATCGGGACTTTCAGTATGTGGATTTATGATCATGCGAAAAAGATATATGCCATTGAACCAGTCGAGACAAATGTCATATATCTCACGCAGAACAAAGAAGAAAATAAATTAGACAAGTTAAGTATTCATCAAATGGTTATATCGGAAAGAAATGGGTTGTTTTTCATGGAAGAGGACGGAGATCCACTTTCAGGGGGTTGGAAGTTAAGTGTTGTCGGATCATATCCTGTTACCGGGATGTCGTTAAAGGACTTTATGGATTGGAAAGACATAGAATATGCGGACCTGGTTAAAATTGATGTCGAGGGATCGGAAATGGATATTATAAAAGCCGATAACTTCCCAAAGGATCAGGTTGGGACAATCATCGGCGAGTGCCACGCATCAGACACAAACTGCGAGAGTGTTGAAAAGAAACTTAATTGGTTAGGATATAAATGTAAATTTATTAACAATATGTTTATAGCAAGAAAATGAAGAATATAGTGAAATATGATATAATTTCACTATGGTACTCACAAATGAAAAATCTAATATTAAGCGTCGAGAGAAATACCGGAAAGACATTAAATATCGGGAAAGGGTTCTGGAGGAATGTCATAATTATTATCGCAAAAATAAAGACATTATATATGCCAGGAGAAAAAAGTATTTTAAAGAGAGGTATCATGAGGAAAAGAAAAGAATATCTAATTATTGCCAGAAAAGAAATAAAATATATAGAGATAAAATCTACAAAATACTTGGAAATATATGTTCGCAATGTGGTTTTTCAGATACAAGATGTCTTCAGGTGGATCATAAAAACGGTGGAGGAAATAAAGATCGTAAAAAATTTGGCACTAATACAAAAACTTTGTATGAAAATATAAAGAAAAATAAAGAGAATTATCAAATTCTTTGTGCTAATTGTAATTGGATAAAGAAGTATGAGCAACAAGAAACAACCCGTAAGCACTGATCGAATAGTATTTTATACATTAGTCAGTGATATTTATTATTATCCGATTGGATGTCATAAGTTTGTCAATTCATTCAAAAGATTTCATCCGGATATTGATTTGGTTGTATTCCGGCAAGACATCATCGATAAGGTATTTAAGGAAAAGAATATAAACTTCTATATGGCCAAGCCGACATTTGCTTTAATGTTGGCCGACAAATATGACCTTGTAGTTAATATCGATGCTGATTCTGCAATATTAGGCCGGATGACAGAAGTTTTAAAAGGGGATTATGAAGTCGGCGCTGCGTGGAATTATAACAATTTGGAAAATTCATCACTGGAAAATATCGGAGAAAAAGATTATCTCCAGGCCGGATTAGTCGGATCAACAAGTAAGGACTTCTGGCATATGTGGGAAGATGCAAATATCGATGCGTTAAATTATAGGCGACAAGAAAATGATATTCTCAATAAACTCATATATGGAGTTGATGTTAATAATCCCCGATTTAAATTAAAGATATTCGACAAGGATATTCCGGACTATTATGGATGCAAATCACTCGGGAGGGAATCTGAATTTTATATGAAAGATGACAAAGTAATGTTAGGCGATGGACAAGTTATTGTTTACCATCAGGCAAGGGGAGCATTGTTTCCGAAACTTGATTTTTTCGACAGAAAATTAGGATTTCCATATGCGGTTGCACAGTATTGGGAAAAGATGTCGATGTCGGGTGTTAGCGTTAAATACGGAAAATTATGAAGTTCAGGCCATATGTAATTTATTCGCCGATCCTAGAAATGAACACCAACTCGGGTGGAGTTAAGGTGATGTACGGATTATATGGACATTTACTGGCAAAAGGGATGACGGCATATTTAAATGTCATTTTGAACATCCACGATTATGTAGCGGTTTATCCGGAGATAATGCATGGAAACGAGGGAAAGGCTGATCATGTAGTCAGATATATATTGAATAAACCCGGAATTATGGGTGGAGGAACAAGAAAACATCCATTAGGTCCAGGTCCCACTGAATTTGATCCAACGGATGAACTTTATTACTTCAGTCGGTTATTCGGCGAAGCAAAAGATGAGGGACATTACATGTTCTTGCCGATCCTTAATATGCAATTATTCAAACCACAAGGTAAATTAAGGAATAAAACATCAGTATTTATCGGAAAAGATTTCGACTTGCATCAACATCCGGAGGGATCGATTTATATCACAAAAGATATAACCAACGATCAACCCAAATTAGCAGAATTACTCAATGAGTGCGAGGTGATGTATTGTTATGATCGGGTAACCGCAATGACAGAAATTGCAAGACTATGCGGATGCCGGGTGGTTATGATCAACCCTATTTATTCAAAGGATGAATTTAGTAAATACGAAGCCGGAATGAATGGGATCAGTTGGGGAGAAGATACTCATGTTCCACTTGATGTCGAAGGATTTCGTGATCACTACAAAAGCATGAAGAGGGAATTTAGTAAGAAACTCGATGATTTCATCGAAAGAACCCAACAATGAAGACAATTAAAATATTTGCACTTCCGTCCCACCTCACAAAAGAAAGATTGGGAGGAGTTGACTTCGTGAGAGTAGTCCAACCCATGAAACATCTTGACGGATTTAAGATGGGGAAATATCAATTTAAGGTCGATATATACGATATATTCCGGCAAGAGGATTTTGATTGGAAGACAGTTGCCACAAATTATGATTTGGTGTTTTTTAACTATACCGTATTGGATTGGAATTATGCTGCAATGGGAACATTCGTTCATGGGATGGGAAAAAAGATGATCATGGATCTCGATGATGCACTTTGGTATGTCAATCCGGATAATATCTCATATGAGAGTTTGAAAAAGGCCAAAGTCGGTGAAGTCATAAGTGCGATACTTCGGGATGTCGATGGGGTAGTAACTACAAATACTTATTTAAAACACCTCATTACCCACGAAGCGCATATCCCATATGATTATATAGTCTCAATTCCAAATGCGGTGGATCTCGAATATTACAACCACAAAAGTCCGGCAAAAGACAGTCATATAATAACTTTATTCCATTATGGAAGTACAACCCATTTCAGCGATTTGACTAATCAGGATTTTATCAAGGGAGTGGATCGGATATTTAAGGAATATCCTAATGTAATATTGAAATCAGTCGGAGCTGCAGTTTCAGAACTTAAAAATAAATGGGGAGAAAGATATGATTTCGGATTTGGCCATGTCGATATATATCATTGGATCAAAGATAAGTTTCCGGGTTATATGGATGAAGCGGATATTATGGTAGTTCCACTTCAGGATAATATTTATAACCGATGCAAGAGCGATATTAAGTTCTTGGAGACCGCAACTGCAACCAAACCCGGAGTTTATTCGGATCTCCGGCAATATCATGAATCGATTGAGCATGGGATCACAGGGTTTCTTGCCGATTCTCCGGAGGATTGGTATGAATCGTTGAAAATACTCATTGAAAGTGTAAAGAAACGAAAGGAAATCGGGGAAAATGCATATAATTATGTGAAGAAGTTCCGGCAAATAGACAAATATGTTCCGGCATATGCGGAGTTCATTCTTAAAGTATTGGGTATTTGACAAAATTTTGAAATTTATTATATAATTATTCAGTCTTTGAACGGCCAAGCTTGAGCCGGATTCAGACCCAAAGGATTATCCGATGGGTCTTTTTTTTGTAATATGCCATTAGGACCGGGAGTTAAATACAGGTATAAGAAAGGGACACATACCCGTTTAGCTTTTAAGAACGGAAAGGTCATAGAGGCAAAGAATATGAAGACAGGAAAAACTCATACTCCGGCGGAATTTAAAGCCGACAAAAAGAAAAAGAAAAAGGGTTATGATTTTAAAAAGGCCGAGAAAAAACTCGGAATAGTTAATCGATAATATGGGAATAGATTTGAGTCCTCAAAACATCGCAAACCAGTGGAATGCGTTTAAGCAGTTGTATGGAACCACTGGAGTTGATATAGGTCCAATACAAAATGTTCATGCTGGATCGTGGGGTGGTCTTCCGGATTTAGGAGTAACAGAAGCAAGAGCGGCTGAAATTTCGAATGGCGGAACTACTGATTGGTCAAATGCAGTGTCCGGATATAATGATGTGGGTAATGCAGTTGCACCTAATACCGGGCAAACTGTATTTTCAAGAAATGCCAACAATCAAATAGTTGATAAAAATGGGAATATTATTACTTCAGGCGGTGGAGGTGGAGGCGGTGGAGGTGGCGGTGGAAGCGTTCCAACCCAAATGACAACTCAAGAGATGACCGGGGACGAACTAACGGCCGGATATGATCAATATTTAGCCGATTTGGACACTCTTCTTGCCGGTTTACCCGGACAACAGACTAATTTAGTCAATCAGGCAACCGCACAAACATCCGGACAAATGGCCGACTTGGGACTACAAAGACAACAGGGGATGCAAACTCTTGGTGGTTATCAAAACAAATCATTGAAAGATATCGCTTCTAATGCAAGAAATGTCTTTAATGCCGGAAATATATTATTGGGATCAAGAGGTGCCGGAGACAGTTCGGCCACGAATCAATATGCATATGCCATCGGGAAACAAACAGGCCGACTCCGGAGCGATGTTATGGCCGATGTAAGTGCAAGAATGGGAAATCTGCAAAATATATATAATACCGAAAAGAATAAACTACAATCAGCCCTTGATGCAAAAATAGCGGAAATAGGTCAATGGTTTTATGAACAACAAAATTCACTTGTCGGACAAAAGGCATCGGCAGTCAAAGAAAAGAGTGAGGCGCTTTTGACATATGCACTTCAACAGCTACAAACATCACAACAACAAATTGCCAGTCAGCAATCGGCACTTGATACTTGGGTTGCTAACCATGCAACATCGCTTAAGGATATGATTGCTCAAATGGGAACATATTCATCGAATTTGGCAACACCCGGAAGAATTAACGGAACGATAACCGATGCATACGGAAGAGTTTCCAATCCGATGACAACCGGGTACGGATCAACATCGACAGGAACAACTGAAAAAGATATATTTGGTAATCCAATAACCAGTTGACTGGCTGGATAAAACCAGTCAGTTAAAATGGCGAGTCTAAAAGATTTACAAAATAAACTAAAAAGTTTCTTCGGGTATTCCGTTCCTCAAACAATGGCTCGTGTTGCATCGAGTCCGACACTGACACGAACTGCACAAAACTTCATGAGTGGAATGCAAAGGTTATCCAATTTCGGACAACAGGCTCAACAAAGGAGAAAACAGACTCCAGTTAAACAATATATATTTCCAACCGCAAAGGGTTATGCTCCGGAGAGATTTCGTGGAATGATTAGTAATTATTATGGTCCGGCAATAAAAGATATTCCCGTTCAGTTAAAAAAGACAATGGCACCACCGATAGGTTTGAATGTACCCAAACCCAACTTGGGTGCGAGTGCCAAACTAGCTTGGGATTTATTTACTGCAATTCCGGATATTTCCGATCCACTCATAATGGCCGGAAAATATGCTTTAGGAGGGATGAAAGCCAAACGGGAGGGAATGAATATTCCACAATCGATGGATGTGGCCATGCGATCCGGAACTTTTGAAAACCCGGTTGGATTGGGTGAAGCATTTACTTCAAAACCCGGACTAGGACAAACGGCATTAAATATTGCAGAAATCCCGATTGGAATGTTGGCTATTGGAAGAGGTGCAAAAGGATTTAAAAATTACGAATCATTTGTCGGATTGGATAAAAAGTTGAGAGCTGAAATAAGTGATTTATCATCAAGACTAAAAACAAGGGATTTTGATAATTTAGTCAAACAGGGAACTGCAAGGTTGGGAGATATATTGGAACATCCGAGTTTGTATAAGAACTACCCGGATTTTAAGAAATTGAGGATCAGTTTTAATAGTTTGCTTGGGGAAACAAACGGAATGTTTAATCCGAAAACTTTCACTTTATATCTTAATCCGGACAGGACTCGTGGAGAAATAAGGTCAACATTACTTCATGAACTCCAACATACCATTCAGGAATATGAGGGTTTTGCCAAAGGCGCTGATATAAATGCACTTAGAAATAAAATTACTAAAAAGGAAATCGATGATTATGTCAAGGTTGAATACAATAAGTTAATTAAAAAAGGAGTGCCTAAAGATGAAGCATTTTACATGATCGAAGACGAAATTCTACCAGGAGCAGAAAATAAACTTGCTATACGAAAATATTTAAATTCAGCTGGGGAAATCGAAGCAAGAGCAGTACAGAAAAGAGAGGGATTGACTAAAGAAATGAGAAAGAAAATGCCATTTTACGAAGAGGAAATGTGGCAAGGTGGAATAAAACGAAAAGATGTAAATGTCGATTTTGGAAAAGGAGGTTTTGTAACAGGTCCAAAGTTTACAAGAAATCTTACAGGAGTAGAAAAAACAACATTAAACGCACCAAAAGAATTAACGAAAGCATTTCAACCACCGTATAAGTCCGGAGATATAAAAGTATTGGAGGGAGATTTATATGGATTATTAGGTGTTAAAAAGACAGGTAATTACAAAAGCGATTATGCACAGTTGATGAATGCTAAAGGACAGTTAGAAAACTATGCTGAATCCGGAGATCCACTGGCAAGACAATATCTCAATGCAGTCAATAATATTGAGAATCAAATGAATTTGGCAAGAGAATCAAAGGCCGGAATAAAGAATGTTGTACAACAACCACCCACATTTACTGGAAAGCAAATATCTGAAGAAGCAAAGAATCTTGGAAGTGATCAGGGCGGTTTAAGTGATTGGACACTCAAACAAATTGCCAAAGAAAATTATAAAACTGAAACTATAAGTATAGATGAACTCCGGAAACTTGATCCCGACTTGGATGATTATCTAAAAACTTCAAAAGGAAGAGTTAGGAAATTTGAGGGTGAACCAAATGCAATGAATCCAATTGTTAGTTCGGAGGGTGAAGTTATTGATGGTTACAATCGAATTGCACAATCAATAAAAAATGGAGAGAAAGAAGTCGATATTTTAAGAGGAATTTCTACAAAACCACCTAAATTAGTAAAACTAACCAAATATGATACTCCGGAGATTATCAAGGCAAGACAAATGGCGAATGACATTCCGGAAACTGTAAATATAAATACTCCGGAGAGAATTAAAATGAGAGAAGATTTAGTGAATAAATATTATGGAAATGGCGCTGCAGTTAAAAAGAAAAGATTTGATTTAGTATTGGGATCTCCGGCATCGGGTAAGTCGTCAAGATTAGTAGAACCACTCGCCAATCAACATGGATCGCTTATTATCGATTCCGACATGATTAAGAAAGAATTGCCGGAATTTAACAATGGGATTGGCGCTGCAGCAACCCATAAAGAATCAGCCGACATTGCCGATAATATAATATTAAGTAAAGCGTTGGCTAACGGAGATAACATTGTTACACCTAGATTAGGTAAAAATCAGAAGACGGTCGAAGAACTAATTCAATTAGCAAATGATAATGGTTATACAGTACATTTGCACTTCATGGATCTCCCGACTAATGAGACTGCGAAGCGAGTTGTTACGAGATTTAACGAGACTGGAAGATTTGTCGATCCCGAATATATTACCAACACAGTTGACGGTCTACCTAAAAAGGTTTACAATGCGGTTAAGAACTCGGAAGGAGTTACTACTTATGAACACTATTCAAACAAAGTTCCGTTCGGACAAGCCCCTAAACTCATCGAAAGAGGTGCCAACGAAGCCAAGATCGTGGGACGAGCTGGAAGCATACTCGGACAAGGTAATGTTGGAAACATTCCGCCGAGCACTTCGACAAAAATCAAAGAACGAGGGTTCATCCAAACTGTAAAAACTTCAAAAAGAACGATTCCCGGTGTTAAAAGTCAACTTTCCGGATATTACACTCCAATTTCAAACAAACAAACACTTAAAAATGCTAATGCAACCATCAATGAACTTGGATGGGATGCAGCAAAAGAACAAGCTATAAACGGTCCTCATACGGCCGAAAATGTTGCAATGGGAGAATCACTCGCTCAAAAGGCAATGGTGCAAGGCCGATGGGATGAAGCGACAGATATTATCGAACAAATGTCGATCAAGGGAACTGTCGGAGGCCAAGCTACACAAGCATTTCAAATGTGGTCAAGGTTAACTCCAACCGGGATGATCCGGTATGCCAAACAAATAATCGACAAAGGAAATAAAGAGATGCCGATGTTGAGTAAGACTGTTAATCAGATATTAAAGAGAAAAGATGTCAAATTACTTCCGGAAGACACAAAGATAATTCATGATTTGATGGTTAAAGCAAACAAAGCCGGAACTGAAGAACTAAAAGCAAAATATATCCGGCAAGTATTTGAACATATCGGGAAAAAGATGCCTTGGGGAGTATCGGATCTCATCGATGAATACAGGTATAACAATATGCTCTCAAATCCGCTTACACATCTCCGGAATGCAGTAAATAACCTAGAACAGGCATATCTCGTAAAACCCGCTACACTCATTGCAGAGGGGAGACCTAGAGAAGCGATAAAGTATGAAATAGCAGCATTGAAAGCTGTTCCTGATGCTCTTGGTGCGTTTAAGGAATCAATTAAGAGTGGAAGACCACTCGGGAAGATGGATGTTGCCGGAATAACCAAAATGCAACCCATCAAACCAAAGAGGTTGGGACTTTTCGGACTTCCATCGGATACAATGGAGGGAATGGATCGATTCTTCTCGGAAATTATCAAACAAGGTGAAATGGCGAGAGGAAAAGGATCCGATGAAGCGTTAAAAGAGGCCGAACATATGCTTTTCCGATCCGACTTAAAACCAGCCGGACAAGGCCATTTGTTAAACAGGATCGATGATGTTACAAAAGCAGTTTATGGACTCCGGAAAGTCGGGTTGGGATGGTTCATTCCGTTCATCCGGACACCGATGAATGTGGCGAAACAATGGATCGAGTATTCCCCGATGGGATTGGCAACATTACCCGGATCGGTAAGCAAGAGATCCCAGTTGGCAAAAATGATGTTGGGATCGACAGCTACACTTATTGGAGCGGATTTGGCACTGCAAGGGAGAACTACTTGGGCGGTGCCGACAGATCCGACTCAAAAGCAATTATTCTATGATTCCGGACGAAAACCATATTCAATCAAGATAGGAGATAAATGGGTGCCGATGCAGAGTGCCGGAGTATTTGCACTCGCTCTCGCACTTCCGGCTGCGGTTAAGTACTTCAATGACGAAGCGCCGACACAAGCGACTGATGATCAAATCACAAAATTGGCTAAAATGGCTCTTTCGCCTCTTGGATTTTGGTCGCAACAAACATTTGTTTCCGGGTTGGGATCTTTCGTCAGTATGGCGGAGGGAAATACAGACTACACACTACCAAAGAATATAGGATATACACTCGGACAATTGAAACCTTGGGAGGGGTTGATGAGATATATTTCAACAATTATCGATCCGGTATTCAGAAAACCGAGTGGGATCGCTCAACAACTGATTTCAGATGTGCCAGGACTGACAAAAACACTTCCGGCATATACCGATTTGGCCGGAAATCCATCTACAAGAAATTGGTCGAATTATGTTACTCCATATGCTATGGGACAAGAAAATAAGAGTTATGAACCGATGTATCAAGGGCGACAAAGTGAACTACAACAAAATGCGATTGTTAATGCAGCGAAAAAACAACTGGAAGCCGGAGGACAAGTCCAAGGTGTCAACGGAGCGACTCCGGAGACTCAAAAGAAACTGGCCGAACTTCAGTTCAAATATTCCGATCAACCATTCCAAGTACTCGGGGATGAGTTAATGTATAAAACCGAAGATGGAAATGTTTCATCAATGTCATTGAACTTCGACATTCCAAAGCCCGAGACGACCGGGAATGAATTATTGGACAAAGAAATGTTATCCGACTACAAGGGAGAAATAACCAAAGCGAAAAACGCAGTGATGAAAGCATTTGGATTGGGGTATTTTAACCAAGAACAAACAATTTCAATATTGGAGAAACTTCAATCGCAATCTAATGCACTGAAAAAGCCGAAGAAAATTACAGTAAAAGCAATTAAAGTACCGAAAATAAGTTTGAAAATAAAGAAATCAAGAATCGTAACTCCTAAAAAGATGAAGATATCCATGCCTAAAGCAAAGTCGATCAAGATCAAAGCGGAAACACCGAAAAAAGCTAATTTGACAATTAAAACAAAAATAGGGTAAAATAAGGCGTCCTTGCTTACGGAATGATAAGTCAGACGCCGAGAGTGGCGTCTTTTTTTATGGCACAGATAATATCAACATTGGATGATGCGATAGAGTATTTAAATACTCTTTATAACTTTTCTTCGACTCCACCGACTGACGAAGAGGAAGAATATGCGGTTTGGACTTCACTTTTCAATGTAGCGATCAACTTATGGGAAAGAGAGGCCTTGTGGGAGGAACTTATTGTATGGTTGGCCGATGCATCCGATGGGGACAAACTAACTGTCGCAGATACTTTTGAATATGATTGTCCGACAGATTTCAGATTCCATGTCGGAGGTTGGGTATGGCTCGGGGATAATACCAATAAAGAGGCATATCAAGTTATCAAAGCAAAGGAAGTTCATCTTCATCACAACGACACAGAGAGGTGGTGTTACTTCTTAAATGGTATTTTGTACTTCAATCCTAATCTGACTTTTAATGGCGGTGAAACTATAAATTATGAATATTACAAGAAAGCCAGTGCAGTTTCCGGCGGAACGGATGTATTTGAAATGAGCGATCCGATGTTTGCGGTTTACTTCGCTCTTTCAGAACTTAAGAAAGACGAGGGGGATTCAACCGCTGCTCAAATCGCAACACAAAAGTTAAATAAAATGGTCGATGAAAACGATGCTAGTGGATGGTTTCAACCGGACAATTTAATGAATAAAACAGAGGAAGGATTTGGGGTATGAAATTTGCATCAAGTAAGTCAAAAGCAAAGGATTTATTGTTAACAGTTGACGACTTCTCTGGAGGGACTAATTCACTTATCGATCAAGCGAGAATGCCGTCTAAATTTGCAGTTGAAAGTGTGAACATGATGCAAGTCCAAGACGGATTGTGGAAAACCCGATGGGGAACTTCATATTATGGACCTGAATACAGTGCCGATCCGGATGGGTCTTGTGAATATGTCAAGTCGGATGGAACAACCGAATTGGTAACCATCGCCGGAGGAAAGGCTTATTCTTCAGTGGACGGAGGATCCTTAAGTGAAATATCCGGCGCTACATTTACTGCCGGAACAAAATGTTATTTTATGCAGATGGGTGGTTATGATGACACCACCGGAGAAAAGAAATCATATCTTTATATCGCAAATGGAACAGATCCACTCACAAGATATGACGGAACTACACTTGCAACATACACAGAAATCGATCCTCCGGCAAATCTCGGTTGTTCATTGGTTGCATCCGGGTTGGCAAGTGGTGTTTATGTTTATTATGCACAGGTAACGGCACTGAATAGCGTTGGCGAAACGGTAGGATCAACGGAGGCGTCGGTTTGTGTTAATAAACTTCGGGATGATTGGGTTGAGTCAACGGATAAGGTCGTGTGGTATTGGGATGCAGTTGCCGGAGCGACGATGTACCAAATTTATCTTTCTCAAGATTCCGGGTATGAAGTGTTGATGGGTAATAGTAATATAACAAGTTTCACTGATAATGGAACGGCGGATCTCAATGTTTATGTCGAACTTCCGGATGATAATACAACTTCCGCTCCAAAGTTTAAATCGATGTGTGTGTCGAATAACAGGATATTTGCGACTAATGATCCGGATAATTTATATACAGTCTATTTCTCGGGGACTGGCCGTCAGATAGGAACATTTTCTGATTTCTATGGAGGGGGTTGGGTTAGACTCGAACGAGGTGGTCGGGAAATACCAGTGGCGGTTAAACATTACCAATCCGGACAGGGTGCTGGAGTGGCGACTGTATTATGCCGGACTCCCGATGGTAAAGGTGCGGTATGGCAAATTGAAATCACTGGAGCGACAGTTGGAGAATCTTCGTTCTCGATCCCATCGGCATTGAAAGTTGTCGGATCGTTTGGAACTGAATCGATTCTGGGGGTTGTATCTACTAACAACAACATCGAATTTCCAAACAGGAAAGGATGGTTTTCATTAGGTCCGGAAAAGAATTACTACGGAATACTCCGGACAAATGAAATGTCATCGAATATCCGGCCATACTGGAGAAGTCTTATCGGATCGGGGATCGGTAGTATATGCGCTTATTTTTATGATGCGAAGATATTCATTTCAGTTGCAACATCAACCGGAGGAAATAACAGGATCCTCGTGAGAGATACAGAAAGAAATAATTGGGCGGTAGATTGGGATATTGGAGCGAAACAGTTCTTGGAATACACGGATACTAATAATGTAACCCATTTTCTGATGATACCCACATCCGGAAAACGATTGATCGAAATTGCCGAGAATTTCCTAAATGACTTGGGGACTAAATTCAATCAATCTTACATATCTCCGTTATTTTCAGTATCTAAAAATCAAACCGATATATTCAATTTAAGACACGCAATTGTTAAACTGGGAAATCCAAGAGGTGCGGTGAAGTTTCAACTCTTGGGGATCGGAAAAGACGGATTGTTCACAACTGTTGCCACGAAAGATATTACAAACTTTGGCGCTGATACCGGAGTGGGAACTGATGCATTTGGAGAAGTGTATGCATCGGAAACAAATGCAAGTGTAAGTGGCGGAGCTGGGGCGTGGACAATTTACTTATTGGAATCGCCATCGACATTCACGACTGCAATTACTCCGGCTGCGATCAAGAAAAGGGCGAAGTTATATTCATTGCAGTTTAAAGTATATTCCACAACGGCCGATACCGATTTTACTTTGTTATCATTACAAGCAAAAGGAACTATAATTCCGAGAAAATTGTCTAATTTATGGACAGAATAAGGGGGTGATTTAATATGGCAGCAGCAAACACGGATAAAATGAAGAAAGTCTCAAGAAAATGGGTAGGTCAGATTGGTGCCGGAGGAGTTTCCGATGATGTAGTTACCACGGTTCCGTTGTCTTCGACCACGAACTTGCCGACAGATACAGCGGTTGTTGCAACAATCGACAGAGTTGATGCGAATGGAACAAAGACGCCAACTCTCGAGGAATCTGTTATTGGTGTAGTTTCCGGCTCGAATCTGACGGACTGTGTAAGAGGATCGGAGGGAACTGCACAAGCGCATAGCGCCGGAGCAGTTGTCGAAATTCTACTTACGGCGAAAGGATGGAATGACATCATCGATGCATTTTTAGTAGCTTTCAATCAAGATGGAACAATCAAGTCCGGAACAGTTTTAACAGTTCCGCAGATAAATGACACATCAAGTGATCATCAATATGTATTCGCAGCCAGTGAATTAACGGCTGATCGGACAGTAACTTTACCGTTATTAACATCCGGAGATGAGTTTGTGTTTAAAGCACATACTCAAACATTAACTAATAAAAGAGTTACTCCGAGAGTGGTAACGGCGACTGATGATGCAACGGCGGTTATAGATTGCGATTCAACGGATCATTATCAATTAACGGCTATTGCGAATGCGACAGAATTTACAGTTACCGGGACACCCACGAATGGTCAAAAGTTACTTATAAGATTGAAAGATGCCGGAGTAGCAAAAGCGTTAACATGGACTGGATTTACAGCGATTGGATGCACAGCGCCGACAACAACAGTTGCCGGAAAAACACATTATATTGGAGCAGTTTATAATTCGGCAGCAAGTACATGGAATATATTGGCGGTAGCGGTGGAGGCATAATATGTTTGATAAACAGTGGTTTGAAAGACACCAAAACTTATTACTTTGGTTTGCAAATTCCTTTGTCGGAAGGTATGTTCTTCGTATCTATGGCAATCGTTCTTCGGTGGGCAAAAACAAAATTATAAAAATAGAACCTAATGCTGTTACTTGGAAAGGGAAAAAAAGAAATGAATTTGTAACTGAATTTCGTACCCACAATAAGTTCAGTAAAAGAATTTACTATGCTTTTCTTCCTTTATGGAAACTTTTACACGCTTGGGATATGTTTTGGATTCCGAACTTCAATTTTGGATTTGACACTTTAACCAAATATCCAGACGCCAACCCAGAAACAACCACTGTTGATGGTTATGTTAGAAGAAATAATGGTGGGACAGAAACCCTTGCAACAATAAGGGCTGGTGCAGGAACGGATCATAATGACGCCTATAATGGAGATTCTCCACCAGAAATGACAACTTCTTCCACCACAAACCAATGGTTGCAAATATCAAGAATGATATGGTTGTTTTTGACATCTTCACTTACAGATTCCGCCGATATTACAGACGCAGTATTTTCTCTTTGTGCATATACTAAAGAAAATCAATTAGGTGGTTCTCCTGAATTAGATATTGTTGCATCCACACCAGCATCAAATACAGATTTAGTAAATTCTGATTATGGTCAATTAGGCACAACTGTATTTGCAAGTATTTCTTACGCAAGTTACAACGGTTCTGCATACAACGACTTTACATTAGATGCAAATGGAATCGCAAATATTTCAAAAACCGATGTTAGTAAGTTTGGCGGAAGAGTAAATTGGGACACCGACAATTCATTTGGAGGATCATGGATTTCTTTAGGTCAAGTTAGATTCAATAACTACTGTGCCGACCAGACTGGAACAGACAGTGATCCTAAATTAGTAGTTACTTATATATTACCCAACTTTTTCGCTTTTATATGACAAACAATAAATTACCAGCTTATTTTGAGAAATACTTCGAGGGAAAATTCAGTGAAGTGGATGATAGTATTGGTGAACTTAAAATTCATGTCAACGATGAAATTAAACTTCTTCATAATGAGATTATAGCTTTTAAAAGACAAATGATGGCCATATGGATAATGGTTATTATTCTTCTTCTTCTACATATTGAATCTTTTGGTCCTAGTTTTATTGCCGGATTAAAGAAATTTGTCGGATTATGAAGATTTGCATACAGGCCGGACATCAAAACATAAAATATAATTCTATTATTGCATTAAGGGGATCTACTGGAGCGCCTGGAGAGGCCGAATTTAACCTCGATGTCGCCAACCAAGTGTCCGGAGCATTGCGTGAAAGGGGATTTGAAGTCTTACAAACCGATGCAAATGCAAATGATGATCCCAAAGTTACTTCTGTTGATTGGGATTGTTTCTTGGCAATACACTATGATGCCGATGTTTATAACAAACCCGGAGGATTTGCAGATTATCCCGATCCGGCAACTGATATGGCGACACAAAAGTCCCAAGCCATCGTCAAATCTTTGGCCGAAACATATTTCCCACTGACAGGAGTCGAATATCATCCGGAGAGATCCAATCCAAATACGAGATTCTTTTATATGTGGAAATACTTAACAGGTGCAACTCCTTGTGCATTGATTGAGTGCGGTGTGGGATGGAGAGTGCCGGATGATCATAACCTATTCACTTATCACCGGGAACTCGTTGTGGAGGGCATTGTACGAGGCCTGTGTAAATATTTTAATGTGCCTTACGAATTAGCGCCAGTTTTGACTTGTGAACAACGCATCGATGAGGCGGTAACATCGGCAGAAACAAAAAAAGACGAATTTTGGCGACCTCAACTTGAGAGTGCTAATTTGAAAATTGAGGAATTAAGGAAGTTGTCAGTTGAAGACTATGGTTGGAGGGAGTTAATGAGTCTGGCGTGGAAAAAATTTTGGATTTGGAAAAAATCCACTTAAGGAGGTGATTATATGGACTGGAAAGGACTTTGGCAAAAATCTAAAGAACCTTTAAGGTGGTTGGTATTGGCAATAATACCATTCGTAATAGCTTGGGCATCCGAGTTATCTTATGAGTGGGCTGCGATAGTGGTAGTTGCATTAAGACTGTTAGACAAGATATTACATGACGAAGAACCCGATGGAGTGGCTGGAGGTATAACAAGATTTTAAATTGAGGTGATATATATTGAAAAGATGTGGATCTGTCTACATATCGGAAATGAGCAATGTTGAACGAGGCAAAATAGTAATAGATTCTTTCGGTCATGAGAAGTCAGTATTTCAACACGAGGTACCGTCTTTTCCCGACAAAAAGAAAGTTAATATCGATCCCGAAGAAATCGAAAGGGCGGTTAGTTTAGTCCGTAAAATAAAAGAAAATGCAGAGGTCGGTCAAGAAACAGCGACTTGGATTCCACAAATGAATTACGAAGAAAGACCGATGTTATTTCTTTTCTTAACAGATCCCCATTATTCGAGTATCAGAAGCGACCACGAAAGACTTAATCAGTACTTTGACACAGTTAAAAGAACTCCTAATATGTTTTTAGTTACCGGAGGAGATGATGTCGATAACTTTAATGTCAATTTGGGGAAAGTCGCATCCGGAGTATATGAGGATCCTATTGAACCCGGAATACAAGGGAGAGCGTGGGCTAAAAAACTAACCGATTTGGATCGCAATGGAAAATTAGGATTTATGGTATTCGGAAATCATACTGATTGGAATTATTCCGGAGGTCAGGATTGGTACGATACATTTTTAGGACAAGTGGAAGCGCCGATATTGACATCCGGCGGTCTTGTTAGAGTACAATTCCGGCAAGGAGCGAAATATGAAATTGCAGCCACCCATAAATATTGGGGCGTGTCAAAGCTCAACCCCACAAACAGTTGTAAAAGGTACCTCGAGCATGAATATCCCACAGCCGATGTGGTACTACTGGGACATACTCATCAATCGGAAATCATACAATTTGACCGGGGAGGAAAAGACCGGATCGGGATTATTGGAGGGACACTCAAATCAGAGGATGAATATGCGAGAAAGCATGGGATCGGAGGCCGTGCCGGATCACCCGGAATGTGTGTTGCCTTATGGCCAGATCACCGGGAAATGCAAGGATATAAGAATTTCGAAAGAGCGGTTGAGGAACATTTGAGAAGACTATGATTGAATGCAAACAGTGTACTTTTTATTTTAAACGGATGGAACGGTTAGATCCGGGTATTTCAGTTCCGGTTGAGGGTTGTGTGCGTGATTTAGAACCCGATGATTGCCACGAGTTTCAGGAGAAGTGGTATTCCGGAAACGATAACGGATTCAGGGATTCTATGGAAGAAGAAATGATGTCGATTGATGAATACCGGGATTATATCGAATTAAAAGACAATTTAAGATACCAGGCATTAAAGAAAATGCTGAAAATAGAACAGGACAAAAAAGACCACGATGATTTGATGAAAGAGAAGTTCTAGTACCGAAAATCCCTCTTGCAATCACTCGCAAAAGGGATTAGTATCGGATTACTATGAGTAATACCTCAATCATAACACGAAACCCACAGGAAATTCAACTCCTAATCGAAGATATCCGATCCACAATAGTAGAATGCGAATTTGTTTCCCGATGGGCGTTAGTCGAGGGTTACCACAAAGTCGGCGAAATTATAGTTAAAAATAATTTGTCAGAACTGACACAAATCGCAAAGGCCGTTAACAAAAGCAAACGGACAATATATCGTTGTGTGCAGTTTTATAAGAAATATCCCCATCTGGATCGATTACCGGAGGGCAAGAATGCAAATTGGAACATGATCATAACCAAATATCTGCCGGAAAATCCTCCGGAGGATCCTCCAGATCCAGTTGGCGAATTATTTAAATGTCCTAATTGCGGATTTAGATTTACAAAACAAGATTTATGATAATACATACTGTCCGGACACCATTCATGAGCCGGGTTGGCCAATTTGAACCCGGCAAACAATCGTTATGTATTGGATTGGATGTCCACGCATTGAAATCGGTTAATACTTTCAAATGCTATCTCGGAAAGAATAAGAAATCCTCATATGAAATTGAAAGCGCCGAAGCTTTAAGACTCGCCGATGAATACAATTCGTTTTGGACAAATCCCAAAGGAAAAAAAGTTGCGATCCTCCCATTATTCCACTTTGAAAAGAAAATCAGTAAATGGAACCCGGAGAAGTATGAAGAGAAAGAACATATCAGATCAGTCAAAAATGCGGAAACAATGAGTTTGTTTCAATGGTCAAGGGGAGCCTAAGTGAATCGTGAGACCTTAAATAATCGATTCTTGCTCATTCACTCGCCGACGGGGTGGGGATGACAAAAAGTAACAGAAGCCTTCGAACGATTGGAGGCGTTACTCCTTACGAAAAGTAAGCTGAAGAAATCGTTTACAAAACCACAATGGGGGGAGGGGGGGCTGCTTTTCTTCACCTCTGGGATAGGGATTACAATTGACATAATCAACCTATTGGTATATTATCAGAAACATGGATGTTAAAGATGCCGGAAAACTAGGAGGACTTAAAACTCTGGAAACCAAAGGCAAAGAACACTTCAAAAGAATTTCTAAAATCGGCGTTTTGGCAAGACAATATCGCCGGATCAATCTCCGTTATAAAGAGGTCAGTTCAGAACTGGACAAGGCCATTTTGGACCTTGACAAGAAACCAATCGCTTGATAATATCAAGTATATGATAACGAAACTGTCCAAGAAAGAACTTCACGAACCGTTGATGACCACAATAGGCCGGATTCGACAACGGATCTTAATCACAGGAGACGCGAGACTTCTTAATTTATTCGAACACGCAGTTAAACAAGTCGAGGCAATGGAGATCCAAACCGCAAATCTTCAAACATTTCAGGATGAAGTAAAGATATACGCTGAATTGGCCAAAAGATATGAGAAGATTATCCGGAGCATGAACAAAATTCCAAACGATGCAGATCCAAGTTTTAATTTATATATTGGCGAGGAGGTGAATCATGACTAATAAAGATTTGAGAAATAAGGCAATTTCTATTAAGGGAAAGAAATATGTTTTAGTTTCCGACAGGGTTTTATATTTCAATGAAACATATCCTAACGGAATGATCCGGACACATTTGCTTTCCGCTCCGGCGGATGAAATGGTAGTTGTTAAAGCACAAGTCATTCCAGATTTAATTAATCCCGACAGATTCTTTACCGGACATTCCCAAGCGAGATGGGGAGACGGATACATCAATAAGACATCTGCAATGGAGAATGCCGAAACATCAGCAGTTGGAAGAGCATTAGCGCTCATGGGAATAGGGGTAATTGATTCTATTGCATCAGTCGATGAAATTAACAAGGCGATGACATACGACAAAAAAACACCCTATGCGAATAAGACCGAAAGAATTTCAGTAACAGATTTTGAGAATCTTGATAAAGTAATATGACAATACCTTACGGAACTTTCATTTCGACAAAAGACGGATTACTTAAAGTGCCGGATTACCCAATAAAGATAACATTATCGAATGGGGACGAGAAAATAATAGATCCGGAAAATCCGATGTATAACACCATCCGGAGTTACGACCGGACGGCAGTGGAAGTTCCGTTTGGCACTCATATTGACGATTGGAGAGATTTCGAAGATCCGGGTAGTTTTGATCCGGACGAACTTTAAAATAGGCTTTTATTAAGGCGGTGTGGATCGGGCTAGTAAATAGTTCCCGATCTGCAAACCGTTCAGCGAGATACATAAACTAGGGTGATCCGACAGGATAGGCCGGATCGCCTTAATAGCAGCTTATGAAAAAATTAACATTAGAAGAAGTTTTAAAAATAATTGATAACATCCGGAGATTTGATGAAAAAGAGGATGGGGTAGATTTCTTTGCCGGATGGGATGAAGCCCTTGACACAGTAAAGATGGATTTAAAAGAAGCTTATGAAAAAACTAACATTTCCGACAATAGGAATTAACCGAAAAACAAAGATATTAGGCATAATCAGTGCCGGAATCTTAATTGTGGCATCACTGTTTGCAACAGGACGAGCGATTAACTCATGGTATGATACACACTACCTTCAATTTAACCGGGTATTTGAAATAACGATCCGTCCACCTATTGAAATTAAGGATCGGGAAGTCAAATCACAAGAGATCGTTACAATAATCGAATCAATTCCCGCTCCGGAGGATCTCAAAACTGATCCGGAGAAATTGATATATGAATACTTCGGGATCGAACACTACAGAATGGCCATTGCAGTATCTCGATGCGAGGGATTGAATCACCCGGCAGATGGTTTTAATGTCAATACAAATGGAAGTATCGATGTCGGATATATGAGGATCAACTCAATCAATTTTAAATTAGAGGGATGTTCACTATTGGAAGTCGCCACTCCGGAGGGAAACATTGCTTGTGGATATAAGATGTGGGATCGGGGAGATGGGATCGAGGGAAACAAGAAAGGAAATTTCAATGCATGGGTTGGGTACACAAATGGATGTGCATTAACGAAATATGAATGAACAAATAAAGAAAGAATATATACAACTTATACCTATTAAAACATTAAAACATTTCCGGATGTATTATGATCCGGCCAATAAACAGATCCTCATTGAAAAGGACAAAATATACTTCGTCATTGAAAAGAATGAAGCATTTCCAATTATGAGAGGAGTATTCAGTGCGATTCAGAGATTTTATAGGAGGAGGGAGGTGAAGTCATGAAAATACGAAAAGGTAAGGTTGATCAGGGAAAAGCAGATGCATTAAAAATGTTATTGAATGCCGGAGTATCAGTTAAGACCGCATCCAAGACATTAGGATTTTCCAGTTATGTTGGTTATCTATTAAAGAGATTTGATTTTGATTATCCTAATTATATCCAACACGAAAGGGATCGAATGGCCGGATATAGAAGCAAACCAGTTCCGGATGATTCGACAACTTATACAACAGAGACTCTCGGGACGAATGGAAACACGGAAGTTGTTATCAATCAGAACTTGGATATTGCGAGGATCGGCGCTTTAGTTGCCGACATCAATACAAATATAAGTAAACTTTTGGAAATTGAATTGGAGAAGAAAAATTACCGGGATGCAATGTATGAGAAAAAGAAAAAGTTTTGGGAATTTTCGGCAAAGTAAATTGTTATATTCATGGGGCTGGAAATTCCAACCCCTTAATATAAAAATATGCTAAACGCAAATCATTTCGAAGAGGCCAGTAAACAAAAGGGACGGAAAATATCATGGGATGAACTTGTAAACGATGGATTGGTGATCCACTGCATCAATTGTGGAAAATGGATCTTTAAGAATTGGTATAAAGGACCGGGATTCAGAAATTACCCGGATATGAAGAAATGCGCTCCTTGTCTATGGCAAAGAAAATAATATTAGATTTATGCGGAGGGACAGGATCATGGAGTCGGCCATATAAAGATGCCGGATATGAAGTGTGGAATATTACCCTTCCCGATTTTGATGTATTAACTTGGGAACTTAAAGATATTCCTATTTATGGAATACTTGCAGCACCACCTTGCACTGAATTTTCATTCGCAAGAACTAAAGCGAAAAAGCCAAGAGACTTATTTTCCGGAATGCAAATAGTTACAGCTTGTTTGGGGATAATTTGGAATTATCAGAAGAATATAAAAAGTGATGTTCAGAAATTTCCTCCGTTAAAGTTCTGGGCGTTAGAAAATCCTTATTATGGAATGCTTAAATGGTTTCTTGGCCGTCCGGCATTTACTTTTGATCCGTATGAATTTGGCGATCCGTACAAAAAGAGAACTGCATTGTGGGGACACTTCAACGATCCGGAAAAGCATCCGGTTGCTCCGGAGACATATCAGGATCATAACCACGAAAAGTTGCCTAAATTCGACTACATGAGGACAAAAGACATTCATCCGGAGTATTATGGAAAGTACACCCGGCAAGTCCGGAGATCCATAACTCCTAAAGGATTTGCTGATGCGTTTTTTAAAGCCAATCAATAATGGAACAGAAAATAAGAGAATCAATCCGGCGATTAAGTGAAATCAAACCAAGTGAAATTGATGCTGGAACATGGTTGAAAGTTACTAATTGGTTGTTCCCAAGAATTATCGCTTATATGGATGGTTACAGGGAAGATGAAAAAAAAGAGGAAAAAGTACCCGACAGTGAGTAGTACAAAGAAAAAAGCGTGGGATGAGTTCAGTAAATACATCCGGAGACGCGATTCCACTTATATCGGCATTGAGTGTTATACATGCGGTAAATATATTACATTTGAAACTGCACAGGCCGGACACTTCCAACCTGGACGACACAAGATATTTCTTTTCGATGAAAGACAAGTCCATGCTCAATGTTTCCAATGCAATGGACCTCTTAAAGGTAATTGGCCGAAATATTACGAACACATGATCAGGGATTATGGACAAGAAGTAGTCAATGAAATGATTGCCCAAAAGTACACGAATGATCAATGGAAAGTTTTCGAATTGGAAGAAATATATCGTAAGTACAGTGCAAAATTAAAGGGGGTGATTTTATGAACCCGGAAGAAATAAAAGGAGTTATTGAAACAATTAAAACTTTAAACATAAACTTTAACGATGCGACTACTCAAAAGATCGCCGAAGCAATTCTACCTGTTTTTAAATGGTATATATTTTTAAAGATTATGGAAGATTTACTAATTTTATTCACTATTTGTTTATTAGTTTTTACAGCTTTCAAACTGATCAAAACTGCAATCGATTATGACAGAGAATACAAGATGAAGAAATTGGAAAATAATCTGGACTAAATTCGAGGCCAAACTGCTATCTTGACAAATCAATCGCTTGGTTATAGTATCTAGAGGATGGACATTGATGAAAGATGCAACAAAGCAATAGCGATACTTCAATCGACAAATGACGGGAACGATTTATCACAAAAAGATTTATATATCGTTCAATCCGCCGTTAATGGATATTTGAACGAACTCGGATATAAACACTTCAATAAGATTTACAAGAAATATGGCAAGGGGGTGAAACATTCATGAGTGATATTTACTACACGAGTTGGGGATATGACATGACCATAGTCGATTATTTAAAAGTTTTGGAGAATAACGGAAAAACGGCCAAATGCGTTATGATCGGATGCAAAGTTGAGGATGATTGTGGAAAAGGAAACGGACGAGCATGGCCAGTCGAGGATCGGGTAATATCAGAGCCATTCAGATTGAGAGTTAAAAGCGATCATTTAAGGGGAAGTTACCCATTCTGCGGTAACGGATCGAAACGATACGATATTTTCTTTAAATACGAGGGAATGGATGGACATTATTACAATACTTGGGACTAAACTAACGCTCTCCGGCACATCGAGAATGGCCGGATTGCACAAAACAAATAACAGGAGGTGAATGAATATGATTATAAAATTTACAAAAACAGATTCGCACAATAAAGCAGTTATGGTCGAAACAATAAGAAGAGCAATCGTCCGAGATGCTGCAAGTGTAGTTTTATCAAAAACTTATTATGGATATAGATTATTTATTTACAGTAAAGGATTGACAAAAGATCAGAAAAAAGAAATTAAAAGATATATACATTAAGGGGGTGAATATAATGATTGACAGAAACGATTTTTCAAATTACTTAAAAGTTCAAAAGTCCGGAATAACAAATATGTTCGCAGTTCATAGAGTTGCAGAGTTGACCGGGATGACCAAGGATCAAATATTCGATATTATGGTTAACTATTCCAAGTACTCAAAAGACTTTGGACTTACCGTTAAAAATGTAGTTGATAACTAATAGTTGTAAAACTCATTTTAAGGGCATATAATTCAAAATCGATTATATGCCCGATTTTCGTGAAATCAGAAAAATAACAGACCTCTATGAATGGAATAAGAATCCCCGATCCATTAAAGAACGAGACTTCGAACGACTAAAAACCCAAATTACAAAACTCGGCCAATATAAACCAGTAATAATAACTCCGGATGGGGAAGTGATCGGCGGAAACATGAGACTCAAAGCATACCGGGATCTCGGAATAACTGATGTGTGGGTGAGTGTAGTCAAACCTAAGGATGAGAACGAGAAGTTGGAATATGCTCTATCGGATAATGACCGTGCCGGATTCTATGATGGGGACCTATTAGGGAATTTGTCAGCTGATTACCCGGACTTTAATTGGAATGATTATGCAGTCGATTTAAATAAACCGCAAACTTTAAATGAAATTCTCGATAAGTTAAGACCTCCGGAGGAAGACGAAGTTCCGGAAGTGGAAGACAAATCAATAAGCAAACCCGGAGAAATATATCATCTCGGGGATCATGTTTTAATGTGCGGCGATTCAACAAAAGAATCAGATATTGAAAGATTGATGGGGAGTGTCAGGGCTGACATGGTTTTTACCGATCCTCCGTATCAACTAAAGAATGAGAACTTCGGGACAAAAAACAACCGTAAATACGGCAATTTAGACAGTTCAAAGGTATTTGATTATGAAGATTGGTTAATGTTTGCCGATAAGTACACAAAAGAAAATGCGAGGATCCTTGTATTTGAACAATGGAGTAACACTTATAAATTATGGACTGCGATGGATAAATTCTTCCCGGTAAAAGGATTGATCATTTGGTACACAAAAAACAGGCACAATACATTTCTTAATCCGGCAACATCGCTTTTCAATAAATATGATATATGCCTCCAGGCGATGAAAGGAAAAAAGAAAACAAATCCGAGTACTTCAGCTCCGGTGGATCTCATAGACGATAATGTGGCATCACTAAATGAAACAGGACAAGAGAAAGTATTCGGGACTAAGACTATGGCCGTCTTAATGCCATATATTGAGATTTATTCCAATCCGGGTGAAGTTGTATTGGATCTGTTTGGAGGTGCCGGATCAACTCTCATTGCGTGTGAACGAACAAAAAGAGTGAATTATTCAATGGAGATATATCCGGCATATTGCGATGTAATAAGAAAGCGGTATGCTAAATTCATAGGCAAGGAGGACCAATGGCAACAAATAAAATAACTAAACATCCGGGTGGGAGACCAAGCAAACTTTCAGATTTAGTCGTGTCAAATCTTGACAGTATTTTAAAGATCGGCGGAACAATCGAAGAAGCCTGTTCTTATGCCGGAATAAATAAAACTACATATTATAGGTGGTTAAAGAATGACGAAAGTTTCGCAACGAAAATGGATGCAGCCCAACATTATCCGGATATTATAGCGAAAAATGTGGTTGTTGATTCAATTATAAAGGATCGCAATCTTGATTCAGCTAAATGGTGGTTGGAGAAAAGGGAATATAGGAATCAGAATCAGGTATTGCAGCAATTTAATGTCGGCGGAGAAATGACATTGGATTTTATCGGCAAAGATGAAAAATGAAAGTAGTACTATCACCATGGCAACTGGAAGTCGCAAACGACCAACATCGGTTCAGAGTAATATGCGCTGGAAGACGATCTGGAAAGTCAGTACTAGCCCGACTTACTCTTTTAAAGTGGGCGTTACAAAATATCGGAACTTATTATTTGGTAAGTCCATCTTACAAACAAGCGGAAAGTATTCACTGGAGGGAACTCCGGAAAGAGATCCCGAGAAATTGGATCGAAAAGACAAACGAAACAAAACTTTCAGTTCATTTAAAGAATGGATCAATCATCGAATTGCACGGAGCAGAGAACCCGGACAGTTTAAGAGGGGTAAAATTAAGGGGACTGATAATCGATGAGATCGCAAGTATAAGGAATTGGGAATGGCTGTGGCAAGAGGTTTTAAGGCCAACCCTAACAGATTTCGAGGCTCCGGCAATGTTTATCAGTACGCCGAAAGGTTACAATCATTTTTACGACTTATATGAAGACGGACAAAAACCGACATCACAATACAAATCTTGGAAGTTCACATCATATGACAACCCATATATCCCCAAAGAAGAAATTGACAGGGCGAAGTTGGAACTTTCTGACACGCTTTTTGCACAAGAATTTCTCGCTTCTTTCGAAAAGTACACTGGCCTTGTCTATAAGGAATTTCAACGAGAACTCAATATTGTTGACGAAATGGATATTCCCGACTCGTACCAGATATACAGAGCATTTGATTTCGGAAGTACAAACCCGACTGTTTGTTTATGGATCGCTGTTGATAATGATGATAATTGGTTCATTATCGACGAACACTATCAATCAGGTCAGACTATCGATTATCACTCTGGCGTTGTTAATGCTAACAAGTATAGCCGGAATGTTATATCGACTTATGGTGATCCGTCCGGCGCTCAACTCATCACTGAATTTCAACAAAGAGGGATCTACATCACTCCGGCCAATAAAGAAATCGGGACAAACTTCAACACATGGGTTAGGTTCGGCATCGAAAAGATCCAAGAAAAACTCAAACAGAAGTCAGGGCATTTGGTGTCCACTGTGCGAGGAGGGAGTGATACTACCGGGAAAGGGATGCCCTCGCTGTTCATATTTTCCCGATGCATAAATACGATCAAGGAATTTGAATCTTATCGCTGGAGGGAAAAGTCAGTTACACAGGCACAGGACTTAAATGAGCCGGATGTTCCGGAGAAAGCAAACGATCATGCAATGGATGCTTTAAGATATTTTGCAGTCAGTTACAAGAAAAGGGTTGTTGATATTGAATTGCCGGATGATACACAAATGTTTAAAGAGGGTTATTATTGATTATGGATTATGCACTGGAGATTCCGGACTATAACATCCAACCGCACATCGACATCGAAAATCAGTTACTTTATAAACGGAATGGATTGCTCACTTTTACCGTGAGGATCTCCGGAGGAAGAATTGTCGATTTATGTTTGATTGAATATGTCGAGCCAATCAGAAACATTAAAAGGGTTATTGTCAAAGAATTTACCATTACACGGACTATTGGAATTGGAAATCCGGAAGATGCCATACGGCGAAATGACGGTTAATGTCGAAGTGAAGAATGGGATCGCTGACTTGGGGACATTAAACATCGTTAAAAATCGCCGGATCAGGTACGAGAAGTATCACAAAGTTGACATTAAAATGGATAATGGTGTATATTAGTTAAGTCCGATACACCTAGTTGGGAGCGTTTAAGACGGCGATGGCCGTCTTTTTTTATGGATACAAAAGATATCATCTTACAACGAAGAAATGATGCGGAAACTTATCTTAAGCACAAGAGGGATATATGGGACAAAAGCGAAGAACTGTTCCATAATCAGTTAAACGATTCCATTTCATTGAACTCCAAGTCGAATGTATTCGATCCCAAACTCACCACATTAACAATTGAACGGGGTTATAGGGTAATGTCGCAGTTGCCAGTCGGAAAAGTAAAAGCCATATCTAAAAATGATTTGGGGAGCGCTCAACTCATGAATCTAACCCTCGATAAGTATGTGATCCCCAATGCGAATGCACAGTTCGACTTCTTAACCAAAATGAGGATGACCGATATATATTCAAATGTATATGGATGCTTCTTTACTCTTACCGATTGGGATGTCAAAAGAAATGGTTATATAGGTCCGGATGTATGGTTACTTAATATCCGAGATGTATTTCCCCAAGTGGGTGCGGTGTCATTAGAAGACAGTGATTTCGTTATTATCCGGACATGGAAGCCGATCTCATATTACGAAAGCCTCTCAAAGCAAAGTGGATTTAAAAATGTCGATAAAATTATAACCAAATTAAAGGATATGGCCGGAAGCAAAGGCCAAAGGGATTCCACTTCGACATCAAAGCGTGAAGATGATCAGTACCCGGACAAAGTCGATGGCAAACCCGGATTCTACGAGAACTTAACGATGTTCGAGAAAGACAAATGGACTGATTATCAAGTCGAAACTAAAACAATATTCAGGGAACAGGACAACCCTCATGATAACGGTGAACTTCCGGTGGATTGCAAGTACTCAATTCCACTATTGGATGACTTTATGGGATTTTCTGACTATGAAAGGGGCGGATCTATGCAACAGGTCCTCAATTCCGCCTGGAACTTATGGATGGATTCAGTAAAACAACAGATATTTCCGGCAATGGCGATCAATAAGGATGCGATTGCACAGGAATCATCGATAAAATGGGGAGCAGCGGAGAAATGGATGTTCAGGACTGGCCAAGCTCCAGTCGGAAATGCCATTGCTCCGGTCAATTCATCGCCACAAGGGATGAATACATTCAATAACGCTTATCAAGTGGCCAATGCATCACTTTTGAACATCTTCGGGACAACTGATACTGCGGTAACTCAACAAACCGATCCTGGTTATGGCCGGACTCCACAGGCTCTACAAATGCAGAATCAAAGGGAAAATACAAGAGATAATGCGGATCGCTTTTATATGGAACAATTCCTCAAGAAAGTCATGAAGAAAATGGTTAACCTCATCGGGAAGAAACAATCCGGACAAATAACTATAAGACTATTCGAGCCGGAAGTGGAAGAACTCGCAAGAGGATATGAAGATATAAAAGATTTGTGGGATGAGAAGACCGGGAAGTTAAATATCGGAAAGAAACAGTTCGGGAATACATTATTCGATTATGAATTGGTTTCCGGATCAACTTATGCCAATGACAAGAAAGCGCAACAGGAAAATATCCAAATGATCATGGCGATGTATCAACAGTCGCAAACTCCACAAGGGAATATGTTAGTCAATGATTTGGATCGGGACGGATTTATCTTTAAATTCGGCGAAGTATTTAAAAGATTTATAGCAGATTCCGGCATTCAGGATTGGGACAAGATACTCATCGAAAAGACCGACAAAGAGAAAGGACAATCAATCATTGCAGATAACAATCAGATATTCCAACAGGCGATGTCGCAAATGCAAGGCATGGGACAAGTCCCACCTCAACCCAATGGCGCTCCGGAACAACCTATTGAACCATTACCGAATAATCAGTCGCCGACACTGTCGCAGCAATTATGAAAGCAGCAATCCGTCCGGATACATTTACAAATCCGATAGCGAAAGCAAAAGCGGTAGAAAAAAAAGTAACCGATGACGAGGAACTTTTATATAGTTTGTCGCAACAGACCGGATGGAAGATCCTCGAGAAATACATCGGGGAACTTATAGACGGATTGGATCAGATAAATGAACAGGCGATTGCAAAGGGAATGTCATTTGAGGATGTCGGAAAGAATGCGGTTGTATTGAGTTTAGTTAAAGTAAAATTAAAGCAAGTTATAAATAAAGTTTCAGATGCCGTCGAAGCAGTTGAAAATGGACAAAGATGAAAAGGAAAACGATATTGAAACAGAGATTGTTGATTTTGGAAGGCCGGATTTTAAATTCGTGGCGAAGAATTGTACTTGGAGGCAACAAGGTTTTTACTTGGTTTGTAAGAGTTGTGAGGTCCAACATGCACAGTACATCGGGAAAGACAAGATAATGGTTGGGATCGATAAGAACGGTCCTATACTAAAATCTCGAAGTCTTATAAGTGGATAGTTTCGGGCAGGGACTATCCACCTACAAGCCTTTAAGACTTGGGTTCTCGCATTACCAAATCGGTGCGTTAGGAGAGGTGAAGAACTTTGACAGATCAAAATAAGGCGTTAAACGAAAGCGAGGATGATGTCGCAGTAGATACTACGCCGGTATCAGAAGAAGCGTCCGGAGAGGCCATCGAATCTGAAAGTCCAACCGAATCGGCGGAAGAGGTTGCACCGGAGGGATCGGAGGAAGAAACGGAGGACACTCAAAAGAAAGGATATTCGCAACGAGTCAGGGAATTGAATGCCCGTGCGAAGGCAGCTGAAGAGAGGGCGAAATCTTTGGAAGAGCGTGTTGCAAATTTAACGAGAACACAAGATGTTCCCGTTGCCAATCAGCAAATAGACGCAACCATCGAACCATTGATCAAGCCAGGTGAGGAAATCGATGCACTCGAACTTGATAAAAGATTACAAGAGCGAGAAAAACGCATCATTGCCCGAGCCGATGCAGTTTCACTACTTCGTTCCAAACAGGCCGAAGCAGTTTCACGCATCAATACGGAAGCCTCCGAAGCAATGAGAGCATACCCGGAACTCGATCCGGATTCCGATATTTTTAATAAAGAGTTGTCCGACACTGTTACTGAAGCCGTTGAGAATCACATTAAAGCTGATCCATACAACGCATCAGTCAAGAAGTTTGTGTCGAGAATGATGAAACCCTATCAAGGGGCAGTAACACGAGAAGTCGGCAAGACTACGGAGGCTTTGGCGAAGCAAGTTTCCGAATCTGCTTTAAGACCGACTAATGTACGCAAACCAGAGAAAACGGCGTCTGAAAAGACGATAAAGGAGCTAGAACAAGAGTTAGGAATTGTTCAAACTTAATGTTTCGCTAGGGAGGGGTGTGATAAATAATGTCTGGAACTGGAATAACAGGGGTAACAAACCCAAACTTGTCCGGTGGATCAATCGCCAATGAGGTGATGACCTATTATGAGAAAGTCTTTCTCAAGAGGGCAGAATACGATTTGGTATTGAAAGAGGGCGCTCAAATGAGAACCCATCCGGCGAATAACGGAAGAACGGTCAATTTTACTAGGAGAACTCCTATTACGATTGTTACTGCTCCGTTAGGCGAACTTTCGAACCCGTCAACATGTGTTGTTGATTCATGTACTATTTCCATGACTCTGTCGGAATATGGTCTTACGACTATAACTTCGAAACTGGCGACTTTAATCGGGATTGATTCCCGAATGAAGGAGACGGTGGAATCTTGGGGAGCAAACATGGGACAAACACTTAACAGGCTCGTAAGAGATGAACTGATGAATGGTACTTCCTATTACGGGAATGATCATTTGGTTACATCATTCGCAGCTGGAGACACCTTGGATGCGTGTGATATTCGTTTGATTGTAAAGAAATTGGAACTTAACAAAGCTCCGACATATCCCGATGGATTATACATGGGGAAAACTGAACCAATCAGCAAATATTCACTACTCGGTGATACCACATGGGTAAATGCAAAAGTTTACTCTGATGTTAAGGATATCTACAAAGGGGAAATGGGAGAGTTGTATCAAGTTCGTTGGTTACTGAACAAGGATTATGCATGTGGAACAGAAGCGACATCTGTGGCTGCATCAGCAGTCGTTAGATTCTACACTTATGTTCACGGTGCTGATTCGTTCGGATGCTACGATCTCGAGGGTGATCAACCCAAACTCTACATATTACCTAATGCGGTAGATTCAAACTCTCCGGCTGGTCGTGTTTCTTATGTGTCATGGGCTGGAAGTTATGCATCGAAGATACTTAATTCAGATTGGGTAATTACTGGTAGATTCTCTGCATCGTAAAGTTGATTTGTGTATCTTGCCTAATCAAGGTACACAATCACAACCTTATGAACTCACGAGCATATGACATGGAAATATTAAGACGGGGGACTTTAAGTCCAGATCCGACAATCCGGCGACAAGCCCGAATAACAATGGAACGGATCAAACATGAGGGATCAAAGGTTAAAAGCATGAGGGATGTTCTTATAAAAGCGCATCGGGACGGGAATGTCCAAGAAATAAAAGACATTCACGACTTTATAAGAAATCGTCCGGAATATAGATCGTGGGGACAAGATAAAACTTGGAGATAATATGACCGATGTAGTAATTAGGGCAAAAATACAAAATGATCAAACAGAAAGGGTGCCGGAAACGGCGAAAGATAAAGTCGAGGTAACTCGAATACATGAGCCAGTTCCATATACCGAGTTCCAATCGGAAAATGGCAAACCATATACGGCGAACTATTTTCAACTCGGGGATAAATGGGATATCTTTAATGAGGAAATCGCATTGATCGAGGATTATATTCAAAGGAAAGTCCATTCCGGAGAAATATCGAACGATCTCGAAACAGTCGGAAAGGAAATCAAGAAACTGGAACGGATGAATAATTTGAAAGATGAGCCAAGATCGGTCATCCGGATCGGGACAGTCGCAAGTTATATCAAGTTTTTAAATGAAATGGACGGAATAAAAGTTAATTATATGAAATATGGTAACTAGAGTTGCAGCACAAAATAAATACCCGGAGCAATATATGGGAAACTCATCATTTGATGAGGATTTCGGGATAAACATGGTCGAGCCAGTTGGATTTGATGGCCAATCAGTCCAACGCATGATGGCCGACTCAATGCAGTTATATCTTGTTAGTTCCGGAGGATATGATTACTTTTGTCTTGCAGCGCCGGGTAGTGCATTAGGTGATGCCAAGTGGCAAGTTTTTCGGCTAGACTCGGATGGAAACAAGGTATTTGCTAATCACAGTGCAAGTTTTGATAATGTTGCCACTAATCCGGCGGGTTTGAACTTTTCATATGCCTAATATGTATGTTGTCAATAATAATACCAAGTCGAACGGAGAGATTCTTACAAAAGACAATACTCGATATTCTTGAGAAAGCCACCGGGGACATCGAAGTACTTCCAGTTCTTGATGGTTATGATCCTCCACAAAACGAAATTGTAGTCGATCCGAGAGTTAAGTATATCCGAATGCCACAAGTCAGGGAACTTCAGAAGCGACAATGCGTGGTTAGGGCAGTCGAAGAATCAAAAGGCGAATATATCATGTCAGTCGATGCACATTGTATGTTCGACAAGGGATTCGACACGATTCTTTTAAAGGATCATCAACCCGATTGGGTAACCATTCCAAGAAGAAATCGGTTAGATCCGATAAATTGGAGTTTGCAACCACAAGGCGACAAAAGGCCACCGATTGATTATGAATATCTGATGTATCCGTTCCGGAAAGGTGGGGATCATGGATTTGGTGGATTCCGGTGGGATGCAAGGACATTCGAACGATGGAACATCCCGATTGATGACACGATGGAATTTCAGGGATCATGTTGGTTGATGACAAAAGATTGGTTCAATAAGAATAATTTCTTTAAAGATATGGGTTATACCGGATGGGGACAAGAAGCCGAAGAAATTGGATTCACGACTTGGTTAAGAGGTGGCCGGGTGGTTACGAATAAAAACACATGGTATGCACATTTGCATAAGGGAGCGACATTTGGCCGGATGTACTTCATGGACAAAAAAGATAATCACCGATGTTATGAATATTCTTATAAATTCTGGATGAATGACAGATTACCTAATCGGGTTCATGATTTTGAATGGTATATCAACAAATTTATGCCTATCCCAGGATGGAGGGCTGATTGGAAGGAGGTGTTAAAACCCACTTATTTATGAACACATTACAGTTTCTGAAAGACAAATATCAATTAAAGGGAAACAAAGCCAAGTATGAATTATATTGTCGCCGGAAAGTATCATTTCCCCGACTATTCAATCAACTTGGATATAAAGTCGGAGTGGAGGTTG
>Ga0316616_100000018_pt1 | contig 43214 bp, 50 predicted proteins | sample OWC_Aug_M1_C1_D1_FD_207660 | JGI IMG/M metagenome (GOLD analysis project Ga0316616, IMG submission 207660) | Wetland soil microbial communities from Old Woman Creek delta, Ohio, United States - OWC_Aug_M1_C1_D1_B | ecosystem: Environmental > Terrestrial > Soil > Wetlands | place: USA: Ohio... | reverse complement strand
TGTTGTCCCAACGGTCGCGCGCAAGACCTCACATCCGGTATCGGTCGCAGCTGCTGTCGTGGCGAGCGCTGCCCGCTTGACTAGGCATACTGTAGGCGCGAGCGCGAGCGCGAGCGCGACCTCAAGTCAGGTCAAGAATCCTAGTGGGACGGTCTATCACCAGACCTGCTCTGTCACTGGTGGGGCCGTGTTCCATGCGAGGGGTGTCTGATGGCTGACACTGGCTGGAAGGTCGCGCAAAGCACACCCACCAGCATCTCATCCACGCCGTATGACGACAACGGCTGGACTACTCCTGCCAACGGCGCGGCAGAGGATGCTGCTTTCACCTATGTGACAGCAGCCAGCTTTGACACGGGTGACTTCACCTATCTGCTGCGGCTCGCTGGATTTGCCTGCAATGTCCCTGTTGGCGCAACCATCGACGGGGTTGAAGTTAGGGTCAAGGGCTATGAGGACTCTGGCGAGGGTGGTGGACTCGCCTATGTTGCGCTGCATGACTCAGGCACGGTGCTTGGCACCGCAAAGAATCCTAACATCGAGCTGCCCGTCACCACCAATGCTTGGATGACGAGCCAGGGTGGCGCAACAGACAAGTGGGGCGCATCGCTCACACAAGCGATAGTGAATGGCTCTGGATTTGGCGTGCAGATAGCAATTGAGGCATATGACGACAATGCCGATGTCTACATCGACAGCGTACAGCTGAAGGTCTACTACACCACTGGAGCGCAACAGTACCAGCAGACCTGCTCCAAGGCAGCAGCGGTTGTCCCCACAATATCGCGCAAGCTGACCCTCAAGCGGGCCTACAGCGTGGCTGCGGCTATCGTGCCCACAGCCGTTCGCAAGACCAAGAAGGCCTTGTCACTGTCGGGCGCTGAGACCCTGACACAGACCTATGAGAGCAGCAACCGCGATGACTACTGCGCAATTGGGTGGTACAGCGGCTATCTTCAGGCTGCGGTCGCTGAGGGAATCACTGGCGCAGGTGGCGGCATCAAGCGTATCAAGTGGTGGATGGGCTACACCGGCACACCCTCAGGCAACATCGTCGCCAAGGTCTATGAGTACACAGGCACATGGCCAGATGGCTCTGTCGGCTCGCTGTTGGGCACATCTGGCGAGGTAGCAGCCCCAACTACCGGCAGCTGGCAGTGGGTTGAGTTCACCTTTGCTACTCCGGTACAGACCGTCAACGGCACGCACTACTTCATCAGCATTGAGGCTGTGTCTACCTTTGACAGCTCAAACGTGCCATGGGTGGGGTTGGATGCGTCCACCCCCAGCTGGACTGGCAACCAACAGCGCATCATCAGCGGCACATGGCAAGACCCAACCCAGGGCGAGCACAACCGTGACGCCATGTTTGAGGTCTATGAGGCTGGCACCGGAGTCGCTGTCATCGCATCAGTCACCTACAAGAAGGTGCTCACCAAAGCGGTCTCAGTAGCATCGGCTGTCGTGGCGACCGTCTCACGCAAGACCAAGCACAGCACGACCAAGGCGAGCGCAGTTGTGCCCACGGCTGTTCGCAAGACCAAGCACTCACTCTCCAAGGCGAGCATTGTTGTGCCTACAATGGCCCGCAAACTCACGCTCAAGCGGGCCTACAATGTGACAGCCGTGGTCGTGGCGACTTCCTGGCGGCGCACCAAGAAGTCTCTGGCCATCGCAGCGGCTGCTTCCCCCACAGCAACGCGCAAGACCAAGAAGGTCTTGGCTGCCACGGCCACGGTTGTCCCATTGGCATTCCGCAAGACCGCGCGCGCGGTATCGGTCACGGTGACAGCGGTCGCATCGGTTGTGGCGAACAAACTTGGGACGGTTCTGCCCAGCCTGACTATCAAGACCTTGAAGCATGTGAATCTGACCACGGCTAGTGTTGCCTCTGTGGTCGCACAGAAGCTGGCTGGGGTCTACTACCAGACAGTTAGCGTGGCATCGAGTGTTGTGCCCACGGTCACCAAGAAGACAAGACACGCGCTGAGCAAAGCAGCGACCGCTGTGGCCACAATGAGCCGCAAGGCGAGTCTACACCGCACATTCACCAAAGCATCGGTGGTGGTTGCCAGTGTCAACAAGAGGACCAAGCACTCAGTTAGCAAAGCCGCATCAGCAGTCGCAACGGTCGCCACGCAAGTCATTCACGGGCTGTACACGCAGACCGTATCGGTGACGACTGCTGTTGTGGCAACGATGAGTCGCAAGCTGACGCTGAAGCGGGCCTACACCGCCACAGCGACTGTCACAGCGACCGTCAACAGACGCATCCGCCATGCCATGAGCAAGGCGAGCGCGGCTGTGGCGACCGTCAACAAGAGGACTCGCCACAGCATGACCAAGGCATCGGCTGTCGTGCCCACTGCGCGTCGCAAGACCCTGAAGCAGCTGAGCAAGACGGCCACCGTGGTTGCGACCGTGACGCTGAAGCAGACCCTGAAGAGGGCTTTCACAGCAACGGCCAGTGCGGTCGCAACCACATCCAAGAAGACAAGGAAGGCATTCAGCGCGGTCGCCAGCGTTGTTGCGACGGCCATTGCCTTCCAAGCTGAATTCCTGCCACGCACCACCGACATTGTGACATCCGGTTGGCGACGCATCGCAACCATCTGGGGTGGCACGAGCGCGAGCATCACAGGGAACACAGAGGCTGAGATTGAGGAGCGACACGATGCCGAATGATGGCGAGGTCTACCGCAAGCAGGCTGATAGCTGGCCGCCAATCTATGCGGCCCTGAAGGATGACACAGGGGCTGTCATTGACCTCACGGGCGCGAGTGCCATCTGGGAGCAGCGCTCAGTTGCGGGTGGAGCCTGGTCAGCCCCACAGAGCGTCACCATTGATAGCGCTGTCGGTGGTACATGCCACGTGATGCCCATCACAGCGGTGATTGGGGATTTCATCGGCCACTTTGTGGTGACACAGAGCGGGAAGGTGTACACTGTACCGGATGACGGCTACATCATCGTCCACATCTTGGAGTGAGGTGAAGCACATGAGCTGGAAGGCAAAGTGGGCAGCCAAGAAGGCAGCACGGCTGGAAGCAGCAGCACCACCCAAGCCCGCCAAGAAGCGGTCCAAGAAGGTGAAGGACAATGGCTGACCAGAGACCGCTGAGGGCAATCGCTGACCGCATCCTGGGTGGCGAGATTACAAAGCTGGATGAAGCGGTTGAGCTGTATGGGGCCACAGCATTCAGCGAGTTCAACACCAACGAGATTCTCAAGGAGCGACTCGCAGAGCTGGAGTTGGCCCTGGATGACTATGGCTGGCAGCGGCTTGCCGCAGAGGGTGACCGTGAGTTCAGCCGTTCAGGGCTGCGCACTATCACCAAGATGTGCCGGCTGTACTGGCTGAAGAATCCCCTGGTCAAGCGGGCCGTGTACACTCAGACTGCCTATGTGTTCGGCCAGGGAGTCAACATCACTCCGCAACACAAGGAGCTGGAAGGTGTCGTTGACGACTTCCTGGATGACCCCAAGAATGCTGCTGAGCTGACGAGCCACCAGGCGCGCATGGTCAAAGAGACTGAGCTGCAGGTTGAGGGCAATCTGTTCTTTGTGTTCTTTGTCAACGAGTCTACTGGCCATGTCCGGTTGCGCACCATACCGTTCGATGAGATTGAGGACATTGTCACCAACCCAGAGGACAAGAAAGAGCCGCGCTACTATGTCCGCAGCTGGGTTGAGGGCACCACAAGCAAGATGGCGGCATATCCTGACTTCAGGTACAACCCTGAGCGCGGCCATCCTTCCTCACTCCAGCTGGGCGACAACAAGGTGCCGGTGGTCAAGCAGCAGGTCTACCATGTCAAGGTGAACTGCCTGAGCGATATGAAGTTTGGTGTGTCAGAAGTCTATGCGGCGGTGGACTGGGCGCGGGCCTACAAGGACTTCCTGGAAGATTGGGCCACCATTGTCCGGTCGCTGTCGCGGTTCGCTTGGCAGGCCACGAGCAAGGCAGGTGCCAAGGGCATCCAGGCTGTGAAGGACAAGCTGGACTCCGCAATCAGCACCACCGACACTCTGGGCAACCTACCGCCAAATGCCGGCTCCACCTTCATCGCCAATGAGGCTGTGAAGCTGGAGACTGTGACCAAGAGCGGCACGACCACCTCAGTTGAGGATGGCAGACGGCTCCTGCTCATGGTCAGCGCAGCCACGGGCATCTTTGAGCACTACTTTGGTGACCCAAGCACAGGCAACCTGGCGACCGCTAGCAGCATGGAGCGGCCCATGGAGCTGATGTTTGTAGACCGGCAGCAGCTCTGGAAGACAATCATCAGCGACATCCTTCAGTATGCCATCGACATGTCAGGCCTTGCGAGCAACGGTATCCTTCCTGGCGCTGTCGAGTGGAATGACTACGATGAGCGCACTGTGACCATCACCATCAAGGATGAGGGTGAAGAGGGCAATCAGGGCGCTGGCGGGCCGCGCGGCAAGGAGCTGACAGACGGGCCTGAGTACATCGAGCGGGACATCAACATTGACTTCCCATCCATTCTTGAGAAGGATGTCAAGGCCAAGGTGGATGCCATCGTGGCAAGCACGACCTTGAGTGGTCAGGCGATGGCCGGCACGCTGGACTTGCCGACTGTGACCCGCATGCTGTTGGTTGCGCTGGGCGAGGATGATGTTGATGAGATGATGGAGCAGCTGTTCCCAGATGGCGAGATACCGGATGACAACCCGCAGGCACTCAAGACCGCTGCGGCCCAGAAGCTGCTTCAGGTTCAGCCAGAGGGCGAGATACCGGATGGCAAGGATGAGGATGAGGAGCCACCGCAGAAGCCAAACCTGCCGGCCCAGGCGAGCGCGACTGAGGCCATGATTGCTGAGGCGATTGAGGAGCTGAAGAGTGCCGCAAGCGACTTTGGCAAGGACATCTGACGCCATCGATGAGATGGCCGATGCCCTGACGGTTGGTCGCAAGGACTTCATCATTGACGGTATCGCGGTGCGCATTGCGATGCTGTTCTCCAAGTACTGGCTCATCCAGAAGCGGTTGCTCATCAAGTACATGGACGCAGTGCGCGAGCAGGTGTTCATCGAGGAAGCAATCAAGAGTGTTGACGCCACCAGGCTTGCCAGCATGGCAATGGACAGGGCAATCATCGAGCCAGCAGACATTCTGACAGACCCGCTCAGGGCGCTGCTTCAGAGTGCATACGGTGAAGGGTATCGGGTGGCCACCAAGAGTACCATCGGCTCAAGCATTGGCGAGACTGCTGAGGGCCAGGTGTTTGCTCTGCTCCCCAACCCGCGCGCTGAGGCGTGGGCCAAGCAGCATGCCGCAGAGCTGGTGGCCAATGTCAACGCAACCACCCGCAAGCAAATCAACAAGCTGGTCACACAAGCGGTCTCTGAAGGGTGGTCATACAACACGCTGGCCAAGGCCATCAAGACCAAGTTCAATGAGTTTGCCATCCCGATGCCCCAACAGCACATCGCAGACCGCGCCACGCTTGTAGCTGTGACTGAGACTGCCTATGCCTATGAGCAGGGCAGCAAGGAGCTGTATGACTACCTCGCAGACTCCGGTGTCCAGCTGATGAAGCGGTGGATTGCTGCTGGCGATGAGCGACGGTGCGACAAGTGTGGGGCCAACTTCCAACAGGGCTACATCAAGTATGAGGAGCCATTCCAGAGCGGTCACGACATGGCGCCTGCTCACCCAGCCTGTCGGTGTACCGTGTCGAGCAGGGTGTTGGATGACAACAAGATTGGGCGCAAGTCCGGTACACAGTCGTGGACTGATGAGGAGCGTAGGAAGGCAGCCACCAAGCTGGAGCCAAGGGTGACACCACCCAAGCCCAAGCCCAAGCCTGCTCCCACACCTACTCCCAAGCCAAGCGGGCCCATCCACAGAGCTGCTGCTAGGGTGACCCAGCGCTGGCAGGACTATGACAAGATGCGCGCGAGCGACAACTATGCGTTCGATGCGCTGGGCCATGCTGACCCAGATGACCTTCAGACGCTCAGAGTCCACTTCAAAGACATGATAGACAGGCTGGAGCAAATGCTTGGTGTGCCATCCGATTGGAGCAAGCCACAAGTCTTCAAGACCGCGATGGGCAAAGTCAAGGCAGCATTCAGGACCAAGCTGGCCAGCTGTAAGGTCGCGACACGAGTGCCCACCGATGTCATGCCGCTGATTCTGCGCGATGGCAAGTTCAAGAGCCAGTTTGAGTCCGGTCGCAGCATGGGGTGCCTCAGCCGACAAATCCGCAGTGGGGCTGAAGAGGGCTTGTTCAGCGTGTCTGAGGACATTGATGACTCGCTGAGACCATACTATGGCTACATCCAGGGGTGGTCGCGCGATTCTGACAGGGCCGTGTCCTCATACGGCTCCAGCATCAATGTTGTCTTCAAGGATAGCGTCAGGAAGCGCACCACCTTCACCCTGGGCGACTCGCTGAACAATGACGGGCAAATCATGCCGGCCCATGTGGCCGACTTTGGCGATGACCCGCGCGACCTATTTGTTGTCCAGCCCAGGCCATGGCGTACTGCTGGTGGGATTGAGCGCGAGTTTGCGCACGATGAGTATGCTGAGGCGCAGATACATGGCGGGCTGACGCTGGACGACATCGAGATTGTCCAGCTGCGAGGATTCAACGGCCAAGCGGCTACCTGGGAGCTGGAAGACATCGCACGCCAGCTGGATGACGCTGGCATACCGTATGAGTGGGTGGACTTCTGATGAGCACAGCAGGATACAGCATTGTGGCGGTGAGCAGCGAGGGCGTCATCATCGAGCGGCCCGACAGCTCAGTCAGGTTCGTGAACAACGATGGAGTGATGTCTCCACCGATGCGCAACATGCAGCCAATCCTCATGCATATGCCCTACACAGACTTCCATCCCAGCGCCGGCAGGGATGTCGATGCGTGGCTGAAACAGCACGGTGTGAAGATTGATGAGTTGTGAAGCAGACCAGTAGACAGTGGGCAAGCCCAGACCGGAACATTTGTATCAACAGGTCTGCTGGGTAGACTTGAGGCGAGCCACCAGCGTAGTCTACCGTTGGAGGCAAGTCAAGCCTGGGAAGGGGGTGAACCTGTATGGCAAAGCCCAAAGCAGGCGAGTCCAAGGATGACTTCCTGGGCAGGTGCATGTCTGAACTTCAGGGTGAATTCCCTGACCAGAAGCAGCGATATGCTGCTTGTAACAGCATGTGGAAGGAATCAGCCGACGATGAAGAGCTGGATGATGCTGAAGAGCTGGATGAGTCCAACCCGCGCGGCATCAACCAGTACACCAAGGGCATCAAAGCAGGTACCAGCGTTGGACCGTTGAGGGCTGGCAATCTGAACAAGCATGCTCAAGCCGGCAGACTGCGCTACAAGGGCAAGAAGGTTGCAAAGGTCTTGGATGCCGGCAGCGAGCTGTCTGTCTATCTTCACCCAGGCCAAGGGCAAGCACGTGGCGCGCCATACCACGTCAGACCGGCAACCGCCAAGCGTGAAGGCAGCTTCAGCGTCAGCGAGTCAGAAGGGGGTGATGCCTTGAATGAAGTAGACATTGCTGACTTCATTGAACTGAATGAGGTCAGGTTCCAGCGCGACGGTTCTGTGCCCGTGAAGGTCATCCAGCCTGGGTGGGGCAGCTCAGGATTCTACTCCAAGGAGCTGCTTGAGTCAGCAGCTGAGCGGTTCGATGGCGCTCAGATGTACTGGAATCACCCCACCCCAGATGAGGACAAGGTGCGCCCTGAGCGCAGCCTGAATGACCTCGCAGCCATTCTGAGCAATGCGCGGTATCGTGAGTCAGGGCCGGCAGGCCCAGGAGTCTATGCCTTTGCCAAGGTGTTCTCGCCATTCAAGGAGCGCATCGGTGAGTTGGCTCCATACATCGGCGTGTCCATCCTTGCGCAAGGCAGAGGCGCAATGGGCAAGGCAGACGACAAGGAAGGTCTCATCATCGAGTCCATCGACCATGTGCGCAGCGTTGACTTTGTGACCAAGGCTGGCGCTGGCGGCAGGGTAGTTGAGATGTTTGAGGCTGCCCGTGAACCCATCGTCATCATCGATGAGTCCGGCAAAGGGGGTGAAGAGGATATGGAGCTGAAAGAGGCACTTGAGGAGCTGGCCACCATCAAGACCCAGCTGAGTGAGGCTGAGGCCAAGATGGCTGAGCAGAACACGACCATCAGCAATCTGAATGAAGAGGTCGCGCGGGCGCGCGAGGTCGATGTGCTGCGTGAGGCCAAGGCTGTTGTCGAGCTGACCATCAGCAAGGTGGAAGGTCTGCCCGATGTTACCAAGGAGCGTCTGGCCACCCAGCTGGCTGCCAACCCGCCAATCAAGGATGGCGCGCTGGACAAGCCTGTTCTGGAGCAGAAGGTCGATGAGGCTGTCAAGGCTGAGGCTGACTACATCGCCAAGCTGACCAAGAGCGGTCACATCACGATGGGCGATGGCGGTGAGGGCAAGGATGACACCGCCAAGGCCCAGGAGTCGCTGAAGGGCGCATTCACGCGCATGGGGCTGTCAGAGGCTGCGGTCAACACCGCAGTCATCGGGCGCACACACTAGGAAGGGGGTGAACCCCAAGTGGCAAAGAATGAGGTTCTGTACGATGCTGCCAATGTCGTCGTCAACAAGCAGTCGGTGGCCAGCGGTGACCCTGTAGGCGTGGGCGCGACCGTCACGGCCCTGCTCACCGGAGTTGCGCTGGTTGCTGCGTCGGCCACGACACCGTATCCTGTCACCATCAGGCGACAGGGCGTGTTCAACCTGTCTGTCAAGGGCATTGACGGTGGCGGCAACAGCGCGGTCGCGCTGTATGACGCCATCTACTATGTCGAGGCAGACACGCCCAAGCTGTCCAAGAAGGCAACCGGCACGCTGTTCGGTTGGGCCTTGGGCACCGTCACATCCGGTTCCACCACGACCATTCCGGTTCTGCTCAAGTAGATTGGAGGTGACAACGCAATGGAATTCCTTGACCTGATTGAGACAATCCGCGCTGAAGAGGCAGATGCCAAGCGGCTGTATGCGGGTGATGGCAGGTCTGTTCGCTCCATGTCGAGCGACAGCCCTGAGTACCTCGCACGGCTCGCTGAGGCAGCCACGCTCATCGCGGATGTGTACGATGGTCGCAAGCCAGGACGGCTCCTGGCAGAAGCCATGACCACCAGCGACTTCCCATATCTGTTTGGGGATGTCCTGGACAGGCAGCTCCTGGCCAACTACCGTGAGGTGCCGGCCACCTACCAGACCTGGGCCCGCCAGTCCACCGTGCGCGACTTCAGGACTGCCAAGCGGTTCTACACCAACGGTGGCGAAGACATCCTCACGGCTGTCAAAGAGCGTGAGGAGTATCCTGAGGTCAGCCGCGATGAGGGCAAGTATGAGCTGAGCGTCAGCAAGTACGGCAAGTCATTCAGCATCAGCTGGGAGACTTTCATCAACGATGACCTGGATGCCCTCAAGGACCAGCCTGCGCGGTTCGCCAAGGCAGCGCGGTACAGTGAGGAGCGGTATGCCACGGGCCTCATCGCCAACAACGCTTCATTCTTCACCACTGGCCAGGGCAACCGTCGCACGAGCGCTGGCGGCCAGCTGAGCGTCGCATCGCTCACGGCTGGCTTCCAGGCGATGGCCGACATGACTGACCCTGCTGGCCTGCCCATCCTCAACACGCCAAGCATCCTTCTGGTGCCGCCAGCGCTTGAGGTGACCGCCATGACCATCCTCAACTCCACTGAGTACACCTACAACGGTGATGGCACGACCGTGGAGTGGATGAAGGTCGCCAACTGGCTCCGCAGCAAGGTTCAGCTGGTCGTGAACTACTGGCTGCCCATCCTGGACGGCTCCAAGGGCGACACGGCGTGGTACCTGTTCGCCAGCCCCAACGAGGGCCGTGGTGCGGTTGAGTTTGCCAAGCTGCGCGGCCACGAGGCACCTGAAATCTTCATGAAGGCACCGGATGCCCAGCGCATCGGCGGTGGCCTGAATGCGATGGACGGTGACTTCAGCACCGACGACATCCGGTACAAGATACGCCACGTGTTCGGTGGCGCTGTGCTGGACTACCGCTATGCGTACATGAGTGAGGGCAACTCTGCCTAGTCAGGGGTGACGGCCATGTCGTTCACATATGACCTGACTACAGATGTTGGCAAGGCCAGACTGCTCATCGGTGACGGCTCGCCAGATGAACCGCTGTTCACCGATGAGGAGCTGGCAGCCCTCATCTCAATGGTCAACGATGACCCGCTCATGGGGGCTGCTGTTGCCCTGGAGCGTGTTGCCGGTGACCAGGCACTATCGGCTCGCGCGGTTCGCATCCTTGACCTACAGGTTGAGAGCGGCACGACCGTCGCAGCGACCTTGCTGAAGCGGGCCGACAGCATCAAGGCACTGGCGGCTGAGAATGAGGTGCTCATCGACATCGCTGAGCCGATTCTCAACCAGACCACCTATGAGCAGCTGTTGCTGAAGAGGGTGGCAGGATGGTGAAGGTCACGGATGCGCTGCTGGCAGCGGTCTTGCCCTACATGGACAGGTTTGTGACTCTCCAGGACAAGACAACGACATATGACTCATTTGGCGAGCCAGTCGATGCTTGGCTTCCAGTGGCAAGCCTGATTCATCTTCAGTGTGCTATCGGGAACAAGGCGCAGCGGGAATTGGACAGCACCTACATCGCTCAGTACAAAGTGGAGCGGCATGAGGTGACCATCCTGATAGCAGGATACTGCCCGCAAGCGCAACCCACTATGCGCGCGGTCGATGATGAGGGCGTCATCTATGACATCAACCAGGTCACCTTTGACCAGACTCGCACGGTCACTGAGCTGTTGGTGAGGCGAGTGGACTGATGGCTGAAGAGTACGGCACACTTGGTGCTGGCAAGGGCGTCATCAAGGTTTCTGGCGTGGAGTCCACAATCAAGCGGCTCCAAGGAATCATTGACATGGGCGAGCGTCAGCTGGCTCAGGCTGTTATGGCTGGGAGTCTCGTGGTCAATGATGAAGCCAAGGGCCGATGTCCATACATCACCGGCAACCTGCGGCGCAGCATTCACCCTGAGCTGGTATCGCACAGCTCAGAGCGGGCTGAGGTCATGGTTGGTACCGATGTGGTGTATGCGCCCTATGTTGAGATGGGCACCGCCAGAAGGGCTGCCAAGCCCTATCTGCGCCCAGCGCTCAATGAGCATCGTGATGATGTCAGGAGTTCAGTTCAGAATGCCTGGCAGGACATTCTCCAGAAGAATGCCAGGGGTGGTGCTTGATGGCGACCATTGAGGACACCCTGGTCACGCTGGTCCAGACCGGAGTGCTGAGCATCAATGAGCGCATCTACCCATACACGCTGCCTGAAGGGACTTCCCTGAACAGCGGCTCTTCAGCGCTGCCGGCCATTGTGTACCAGATGGTGAGCGACTTTGAGCTGAATGAGGCACCAGTCGCATTCCCTGTGTACCAGTTGACCGTGTACGGTAGAACAACGGCTGAGGCCAAGGCGACAGCTGCTGAGCTGAAGTATGTCCTCAACCGCTACAAAGGTGGCTACATCTTCCAAGTTGCGTATCGGGCCGCGCGCGACCTGCGTGACCCTGATACCGGACTTGTGGCCATCCCGATGGACTTCAGAATCGCCTGGAACACAGAAGGGGGTGACTAACCCATATGCCTCAGACAAGCGTTCAGGAAGTGGCAACCATCCGCTTTGGCTCTGGCAAGTTTGAAGTTGGTGACAGCATCGGCACACTTGTCAATGTCGGCGCATTCCGCAACGGCGTGTTTGAAGAGACATTCGACAAGATTTCAGTGATGTCTGACAATGCTGGCGAGGTCTATGCCGGCATCAGCAACCACAAGGCTGCGCTGTCTTGCGACCTGCTTGAAATCAACCTGGCCAACCTGGCCAAGTTTCAAAAGGGCATCGCAACCAACACGCTCACCGGCACTACTCCGGTTGCCATCACGGATGAACTCCACACGCTGTACGGCACCACTGGCCAGCGCCTGAACTTCAAGAACGGCGCAGGCACAGAGGTCGCATCCATCGTCGTCACTGAGGGTGGCGCGGCCCGTGTCCGCAACACTGACTACATCATCTATGTGGACACCGCAGGCTACACCTGCATCGCACGCACGACCACGGGCGCGTTTGCTGATGGTGATGTGGCACAGGTGGACTACACCTACACGCCACTCGCAAGCAACCTGTACAAGACTGGCGGCAACATGCAGCTCACGGCTCAGGTCGTGAGGTTCACCAACACCAACGCATCCGGCAAGATGTTCTACATCACTGTCTTCAAGGCCACGAGTGAGTCCGGCATCACCATTGAATTCCCTGCTGATGATGCCGACGATGTCGCAGCGACACCTATCAAGATGGTGGGCACTTGCGACACGAGCAGGACGGCTGGCGACCAGCTGTTTGAAATCTATGACGAACAGTACGATGGCACCTAGCAGTGAGGAGTGACAAGCATGTCAACGGCCAAACACCTTGACCTGGATGCGCTGGTACCTGAACCGCGCACGGTCACGCTGAAAGGGCGCGTGCTGTTGGTGCCCGATATGCCGCTTGAGAGCGTTCTCAGGCTGGTCAAGATGAAGCAGGAGCTGACAGACAACAGCACGCAGCTTGAGGCTGTCGTGGACTTCATCAGCGACCTGCTTCAAGGAGCCAACCCAGACATCACCCGTGAGTGGCTGATAGCGCAACTGTCGGTGAAGCAGACGGCTGCGCTGGTTGAGTTCATCGCCAACGCAGACTCAGAGGATGAACTGGGGGAAGCAAGCGTGGCAGGCGAGACCCAGCTGCCGCTGAGCGGCTAGTGGCGACGGTCTGCCACGTGTACGGCTGGCCATTTGAGTATGTGATGGCCATGCCCTATGAGCGTGTGGTGATGTTCTATCGGCGCGGCGTGGAGCTGTTGACTGGGGATGACCCCATGCCAAATCAAACGCCAGACCGTGACAGGTTCCACGACATGTATGGCGAACGCATCAAGAAGGGGTGAAGGACAGTGCTGCTGGACAAGTTGACGGTCAATGTTGAAGGCAACATTAGCAACCTGAACAGCAGCCTGTCCCAAGCCCAATCAAGCATCGGCAGCTTTGGCGAGCAAGCAGGCGCCAAGCTGAAGAACCTTGGCTCATCGATGATAGGTGTAGGCGCCAAGATGAGCCTGGGCCTGACCGCACCACTCATGGCTGTCGGCACGATGGCTGTCCGGTCTGCGGCCGACTTGGAGCAGACCAAGATTGCCTTCACCACCCTGCTGGGGTCTGCTGAGAAGGCAGGCAGCTACATGGAAGAGCTGAAGGCATTCGCAGCCAAGACGCCATTTGAATTCCCTGACCTGGCGACCGCTGCGAGCAGGCTTGCGGCTGTCGGCACCAACACCAAGAGCATCATCCCAATCATGACTACACTCGGCAACGCCACGAGCGCGATGGGCACAGGCTCAGAGGGCATCGAGCGGGCCGTGCGAGCATTGACGCAGATGAGACAGAAGGGCAAAGTCACTGCTGAAGAAATGATGCAGCTGACTGAAGCCGGCATCCCTGCTTGGGAAGCACTGGCGAGTACGCTTGGCGTCACCGTTGCCAAGGCGCAAGAAATGGTCACCAAGAAGCAGGTGGATGCGAACAAGATGTTTGAGGCCATCGAGACTTCAGCTGGGCCTGGTCTCCAGAAGGTCACAGGCATGATGGACAAGCAGTCCCAGTCGCTGACAGGCCTGATTTCAACCCTGAAGGATACCGTCAGCATGGGGCTGGCGAGCATGATTGAGCCGCTCATCCCCACCATCAAGGCATTCGTGGGCTGGCTGTCCAAGCTGGCAGCGGGCTTTGCGGCCCTGAGTCCCAGCACCAAGCGATTCATCCTCATCGGCGCAGCCATCGCGGCTGCCTTGGGCCCGATACTCGTGTTTGCCGGAACAATCATCTCAGCCATCGGGACAATTGCGCCTGTGATTGCGACGGTCGTGGGCGCCATCAGCGGGCCTATCGCTCTCATCATTGCGCTGGTCGTAGGCGCAGCATACCTCATCGTGAAGAATTGGGACAAGGTGAAAGCGGTCTTGGCGGGCCTCTGGGATGCCGTCAAGCCCGCCATCCAGCCGTTCATCGACGCGCTCAAGTGGATTGCGATGGGCATTGGCGACGCATTCAGATTTGGAGACATCACATACTTCCTGGATGTCATTGGTGAGCTGATAGGCCTGCCGCTTGGACCATGGTTCACCGCCATCATGAATGCGGCCAAGGCGCTGTGGCAGGTGTTTACTGACCTTGTCGGCTCCATCGACTGGCAGCCAATCATCGACGCGCTGATGGCTATCTGGAACACCATCGTGAGCATCGTCACGCCTGTGTTTGAATTCCTGAAGGGCGTGGTCAAGGATGCGATGGCCTTCATGATGGCCACGATGGGCGTGATAATCGCTTGGGTTCAGGCCAACTGGCCGCTCATCAAGAGCACGATTCAGACTGTGGTCAATGTCATCTCAACCGTTATCAAGACTGCGCTGACAGTCATCAAAGCAGTCTGGATGGCGGTTTGGCCGTACCTTCAGATTGTGCTGACCACCGTGTGGAATGTTATCAAGACGGTTGTGAGCACCGCAATCAATGTCATCCTGGGCATCATCAAGACCGTGATGCTGATAATCAAGGGCGATTGGAAGGGTGCCTGGGAGTCTATCAAGGGTGTCGTGGGGACAATCCTCAACGGCGCGGTGAAGGTCATCAGCACCATCCTCAGCGGGCTGGCGAACATCGTGAGCACAGCCCTCAAGGGCGCATGGAATGCGGTGAAGTCTTGGGTGGGCAAGTTTGCCGATGCGGCGCGCGACCTCATTCAAGGAATGGTGAGGGCAGTCAAGGACAAGGTTGGCGACATCGGTGACGCCATTGTCAGCGGTCTGAAGGGCGCAATCAAGTGGGTCAAGAAGCTGCTGGGCATCGGCTCGCCATCCAAGGTGTTCTATGCCTTTGGTGAGAACCTGATGGAGTCGATGGCCAAGGCCATTGTCAAGACGGCTCCTGAGGTGAAGAGCGCGCTGAATGGGCTGGATTTGGCCATCCCTAGTGCTGCCTCTGTGGCAGGTGTAGGGCTGGTGGGAGTACCGTCCACCACCACCTATGGCGATACCTATGTCACTGTGGAAGCGCAGCTGTCGGGCGATATGGACATTGACTACCTGGCAGAGCGACTCAACCGCAGACTGATTGAAGAGCGCAGAGCAGGGGGCCAGCGTTGATAACCTTCACATATGACGGTAACACAAGCGCGACTCTGGGTGTGTCGGTCTTGAATGTTGTCAGACCGCTGTACCCTGAACACAAGTCCAACCAACTGGTCATCCCAGGACGGCCAGGCAGCTACTACTCCGGTTATGAGGTCGATGAGCGCGCCATCAAGATTGAGATTGCCTTGGTGAGCACATCTGAGGCCAACTACCGGAGTGCGGTGATGACGCTGGCGAGCAAGCTGCGCAGGCCCGTGCCGTGCTGGCTCTCATTCAGCGATGAGGCCAACAAGCAGTACAAGGCCATCATCGGGCCGACTGACTGGACCAACCTTGCGATAGCAGGCAGAGGCACCCTCAACTTCATCTGTAATGACCCATTCATCTATGGCACAACCTATGCTGACACAGGGCTGTCAGTCGGCTCCAACAGCGTGACCAACTCCGGTCTGGCTCCTGCCTACCCATTCCTGACGGCCACAGCGACCGCTGACAGCACACACATGCGATTCACTCATCAGAGCAGCGGCAAGTTCATCCAGATTGGCGCACCGCCAGAGACTGAGCAGACCACTGAGGACAACTGGCCCTATGTCCTCAATGAGCAGATGGCCACGATGGACTGGGGCACAGACGGTATCGCGCCAGAAGGTGACGCCATCAAAGAGGGCACCATGGCTGCGGCTGGCGGCTACTTCTACCCATCCTCATACGGTGCCAGCTCAAACATCTGGCACGGGCCTTGTATCCGACACCAGCTGTCCAGCGACATTGGCGGCACAGACAACTTCATCCTTGAGGCGCTGGTGGGACAGAATTGCCACAACAACACGAATGCCTATCTGGGCATCACAGACATCTATGGCGTCACAGCTGCGGGCGCAGTTGTGTTCAGGCTTGGAGTTGCTGACTGGTGGACAAGCGCCATTCAGACCTATTGCTATGGTGGCTATGGAACATCGGCCAACCGTCGCTGGATATACAATCCCAGACCCTATGCCGGCTGTATGCCCTCAGCCTGGGCCAGCTTTGACAACGGCTGGCTCAGCATAGCACGCTTTGGCACCCAGTGGATGGCCAGCTTTGGACTGGTCTCCAACTACGGCACGCCAAATGAGGTCTGGTCATACAGCGACGGCGCAATGCGCATCGATGGCGAGTCTCTTGGCGATGACCCCATCCGGTACATCGACATCTTCATGGCCACACACAGCGCAGGCACCGCACCTTTGGCTCATCGATTCTACAACATCTGGGTGAAGAAGCTGACAAGCATCGGCGCGAGCAGCGCAATCAAGTACATCAAGAACGGCAACCGCATCAGCGTTGACTGCGCGAGGAACCTGGTGACCAGGGATGGCGTGCCTTGGATGGATGCGGTTCATGTGGGCTCCCAATTCTTCCCACTTGACCCTGGAAGCAACACGATTGTGGTTGACTCTGGCGGCACCATCTCAAACGGTAACTGCCGGTACACCCCAAGGTGGTGGTGATGGACACTATCTGGATTGCCAATCCTCAGGATGTGATAGTTGCGGGCCTGTCAAACGGCTCTGCTGATGCTTGTCCATTCTGGGATGATGTGCGCACAGAGCAGCTTCAGCCCTACAAGGACACCTTTGAGTTCAAGGTGCCGATGGACCACGCAACCGCTGCCTTCATTGCTCCTCAGAATCAAGTCATCTTTGCCGACCAAGGCGCATACAGGCTCTTCACCATCAAGACGGTCGATGAGGTCAGCGCGCCTCAAGGCCAGCGGTATCGCAGAGCATATTGTGAGGCTGCTGCCTATGAGCTGAATGGGTATGTCTACAGGCCAGGCACACTGAACACAACGGTGTCCGGCATGTTGGACTCTGTCCTCACTAGCACCAGGTGGACCAGAGGCACCGTGTATGATACGGCTGGCACCAAGACACTTGAGCTGAAGACCTACCCAACGGTGTTGAAGGGCATCCACGACATCGCTGCGCTCTGGGGTGTTGAGGTCTCATTTGAGGTGACACTCACCAGCGGCCAGGTGATGAGCATCGCAAGCCGCAAGGTCCACATGTGGCAGCAGCGAGGCAAAGCGACCTACAAGGTGTTTGAGTACGCAAAGGACATCCTGGGGGTGAAGCGCATTGCCGACTCCATCCCCATGTACACGGCTCTTGTCGGGCTTGGAGCCAGCAATGATGACGGCTCATTCGTCACAATCGCGCCTGTCAATGGCGGCGTGGACTGGATTGGCAACGACACGGCCCGCGCGCTGTACGGCATACGGCGCGACGCAACGAATGTAGACCATATCCTGGGCGTGTACCAAGACCCTGATGAGGCTGATGCCACGAGTCTGTTGGCCAAGACACAGACGGCTCTGGCAGAGGTCTGCCAGCCCGCTTTCACCTATGATGTCGATGCCGCAATGCTCGACAAGTTGCCTCAACAGGTGAGCAGCGACCCAACTGCCCCATTCCAGCATGAGCTGGTTGAGCTGGGCGACACGGTGCTGGTCAAGGACTTCACCTTCCAGCCGCCACTGGCTCTGTCGGCCCGTGTCATTGCTCTCAGCCGCCACTACACAGACCCGCTCAAGGACAAGGCCACGCTGGGGCAGTATCGCCCACTGTTTGTTGAGGCTGTAGACCCGCGCGCCCAAGAGCTGCGCATGTACGCGCGCGAGGGCCGCTGGTGGAAGGACATTGTGCCCCAGACGGTGGTCATTGCTGCCTCCAACAGTGTTGACCCTGGACGCGCTGACTACCTGTGCGATGGCACGAATGATTATGAGCAGTTTGAGTCTGCTCTGGGCGACATCGGCACAGCTGGTGGCACCATCATCTTCCTTGAGGGCACCTTTGCCTTTGCGGGCCGTGTTACATACATCGCATCGAGCAAGGTCTCAGTGACCATCAAAGGGTCTGGCAGCGCCACTCTCATCACTGGCGGCTTCACATGGGTCATCCAGTGTAAGCACTTCTTGGGCAAGGACTTCAGAGCCACCACAACTGATGCGACCACTGAGGCCATCTACCTTCAGCACTACAACACGAGCAATGGTGGCTATGACGGTGTGCCAAACTATGACGGCAGCTTCAGGCTGTCCAATGTGAAGCTGATGTCATACTATCGCCTGCTGGTCACGCTGGCGGGCCTTGGCGAAGCATACATCTCAGATACCACCCTCACCTTTGACCACGCAGCATACTGGCCCTATGAATTCCTCTGGGTTGTCAACTGTCGTGGCGTGAAGATTGCCAACAGCAGGTTTGACCACGTGACCAGCAACAACTACATCGGCTGCGTCACCATCGACACCTACCCAGATGGCACCTATGACTGCGATGCGATAATCACGGGCTGTGAATTCCTCAACTATGCCGACATCCCATCAGGATACGGGCCTGGGGGCTGTGGCGTGGGCTTTGATGCCTACGCAACCGGACTCGTGTCAGGCTGTAAGTTCAGGTCAACTACAGACGGCGCGACCGCCATCTATGGCGTAGGCAACACCGGAGTCGTGGCCATCAACAACGACATCCTTGGGGGTGGCAACATCCTGTGACCATCCACTTCAACAACCTCGTGGACAGCGCTGAGATGACTCAAGCGCTGGAGGCATTCATCCATGCTACCAATCATGAGCCTGGTGGCGCCGATGCGATGACGGTCGATGCTGCGGTTGGCACAGGGTCTCTGAGGACTCTGGGCACAGGCGCACTCCAGGCAGCCGTGGGCAGCCACACACACACATACGGCTATGCTCGGCATTTGGGCGTGGACTATGCTCCCACGGGCCAGCTCACCCTTGCCAACACGACATGGACTCCGGTTCAGGTCTCAAGCGCATACTTCCAGCTGCCACAGTTCACTGCGCCAGCGACCGGCATGTGTATGTTCTTTGGCAACTTGATATTCTATCACGATGTCCCAAGCGTGTCCAACAACCTGATTGGCGTGGGCAAGGGCATAAGTGGTGGTAGTGAGCCGCCCAATTACACGAGGTTCTCAAACAACCCACCAGGCTCAACCGGAGCATACTACATCGCCATCCCAATCTCCACCGTTTTCAGCGTCAGCGCATCTGAGACCATCACCCCATCGGTCTGGGGGTATCAGACCACTAGTGGCACCACAGGCTCATATCACTGGCAGATTGCCGGTGGGGCAGTCACAGGCATCTACATACCGTCATAACAGGAGCAAAGTGGAACCCACATATGAATTCATAGCAGCTCAGCTCGTGAGGATTGAGGCCAAGCTGGACCGCATCCCTGAGACCTTCCTGGCGCGAGTTGAGTATGAGAAGCGGCACGATGAGCTGCTGAAGTCACTTACAAGGGTTGAGGCTGATGTCGAGAATGACATGATTGAGCTGACCAATCGGGTGAAGCGGTGTGAGGACAACTTCACAAAGCTGCTCTGGGCATTTGGTGGCACTGTGGGCATTGCCGGTCTTGGCATACTCGCATTCCTGCTACAAAGCCATCTGTGAGAGGGGGTGTAACGAATGGCCAAAGTGTATACGGCTGCCGGACACGGGGGTGTTGACCCTGGAGCAGTCGATGGCAAGGGCGCTGGTGACGCGCTGTACACAGAAGAGGAAGACATTGCCCTGGACGTGACTCTCAGGCTCAATGCTGCTCTGGTGAGGTGTGGCATCAGCGTCAAGACGCGCAGAACAGGCGACACTGCCAACCCAGACAAGAGCAAGGAGCTGGCAGCGCGGGCCGCTGAAGCGAACGCATGGGGCGCGACCATCTATGTGGAGCCGCATTTCAACTCAGGCGCGAGCACGGCCCGTGGCATTGAGACCCTGTACTGGCACACCAGTACCAAGGGCAAGGATTTGGCCCAGAAGGTACAGACCCAGCTTGAGACCTGCTCACCGTGGGCCGACAGAGGCATCAAGCCGCGCGACAACCTGTATGTGTTGCGCGCGACCGCGATGCCGGCAATCATCCCTGAGTACGGTTTCATCAGCAACACGACTGAGGAGCAGTTGGTCAATGACCCTGCCTACCGTCAGCGGCTGGCTGAGGCAACCGCCAAGGGCATCTGCGCCTATCTGAAGGTGCCCTACAAGGCGCCAACGGCTCCTGCTCCTGCTCCTGCGCCGGCACCACCGACTCCGGTGCCGACTCCGGTGCCGCCAGCTGGATGGCAAGTCAGTTCACAGAACAGCAACACCATCGTGTTGACCAAGGTGGGGTGATGGCATGAGTACATTCTGGAAGCAGGCTCTTGAGGCTGCTGGGTGGACATTCGCTCAAGTGTTTGTCGTCACCTTTGCGGCTGCGTGGGCTGGGCTTGCGGAGTATGATTGGCGTGGCGTTGGTGCGGCAGCGGCTTCAGCGGCTCTTGCTGCAGTCGGTGCGGCCCTGTCACTCATCAAGTCGATGGTCGTGCGCAAGATGGGTGTTGAGGATACCACGCTCATCTCAGGTGGCGACGCATAGACTTCACAATTTGGGGGCTGCTGCGTTGTTTGGCCGTGGCGTGGCAGCCCCCAATTCATTGGTATCCGGTCTCAGTCCGGTGCCATTCTCAGAATACCCCAGTTTACATGGTACAATGTCAGAGAATGTGCTACGGCATGCCTAGTGTGGTATCACATTCTCCCAGCCGCAGAACCGGATAGATTTGAGCACAAACCGTATACTGAACATTGGCCCAGGTAGTTGGGCTGAATCTTGGTACAGTTTCGGATAATTCACGTGAGAAACCGTATATTCAGCATTGGCCCAGGATTTGTCAGCTGGACGCTTATACACCATGTGTCGCGGATACCATGCATATTGGCAAATAATGTGGCCAGCGACCTGGGTGAATGTCATCACGTGAAAACTCATACGATTATCCGTATAATTTACCCAAGAATCGTATAGAAACCGTATCCCACACTTTATACGGTTTTGACCCAAATCTTGCCAATTCTATCCGTTTCACAAATCTGACGTGAGTCCTCACGTGGCTTGCCAAATTCCTTCCTTTGTGTGCAGTGTGCTGTGGGGTGACAGCATTGATTGCGTTCGATGCTCATGAGCGCAGTGCGTCTGCAGCAGAGGAAGGAATTTGGCGACTCACGTGAGCACTCGCGCGAGGATTCAGAATCAGCTAGAATCGGGCCGGCAGTGAGAGGGGGTGATGACTGATGCCATACTTCAATGTGATGCTGAGCAAGACCGATGTTGCGCGGCTCAAGCAGTTGAGCAAGGAACAAGGCATGAGCATGGCGCGGCTCGCAGCCGTATATATCGCACAGGGCATAGCGCGGGATGAGGCTGCGGCAAATGTGGAGCTGCGTGAGCGGCTCCATCACCTCAAAGATGAGACCGCAGAGACCGTCAAGCCTGACCCTGTAGACCTTCCTCACTATGGGCCTGTGACCAAGCCCACCGATGAGCCTGAGCTGTTCATCGATGAGCTGAAGAGCGTTGAGCCGGCACCTGGGCCTGACATCCACGACGACAAGCAGTGGCGGTGATAGTAGTTGGAACGGGCGCGCGCGCGTAGGGCCAACATTGGCCCAGCTCTGAGTGGGTGAAAGAATTTGCGTTGTACCAGGTAGATTGGTTGCTCTTGGGGTTTACTTTGGCCCAAGACTAGGGTATATTCTTCTTGTACACACAATAGTGGACATCCCCATGGGGTGTCCCGCACCTTCCCAGAGTCACACAGGATACCCACTCGCGCGACTCGCGCGGGCGAACCGATAGTGATGGGCCAACCGTGTGCGGTAGCCAGTCTCCCAAGATGGTGGAATCGCCCAGGAAGGTATCGGGAAGGGCAGCGCGACCAGTCGAGTGTGGTCCTGTGACAGAGTCCGGTAGTACCCAACACGATGTGTCTCGCGCGCGACCGCGCGCGAGGGCGCGACGGTGGAGCCAGGTGGGTGGAGTGACCCTGTGTCCCTGGTGGTGTGGCGGCTTCAGACCCGCCACAAGCCTGAGAGTGAAGAGCAGCGCTGACATGTCCATGTGCGTGTTGGGGAAGCAAACGGTATGTGTTACACTTTGTCGGCTGGCTCGCGCGCGCGAGGAAGTATTCACGCACGCGCGGGCTGGCCGTGTACAGCGTTCTGTAGGGCATTCTCGCCAGTCTGTGATAGGGCATCGCAGCCCAACTCACCCTGGGCCGTGGTCATCCCGCATCACTGGCTTGAGTCATCCCGCAGAACGCTGTACACGGCCACATGGCCGGACATTGAACTGAAAGGGTGAGTTGAAATGTTGTTGAAGGTCAAGAAGGGCGTGCCCATGAAGATGGACGCCAACCAGCACCCCACCTTTGAGGAGTGGCTGGCTGCCATCGATGAGCTGCTGTGGCGCGGTGGGACAGGTCTTGCTCATCACAATGACCTGCCTGACCAGCCGTGGCGCGACTGGTACGATGAGCGGCTGCGCCCGATACGCGCAGCCAACCGCGCGCTCAAGCGCGAGGGTGCGGACAGGTTCTGAGGAAGGGTGAGTGAGATGACAGAGGTCAGGGACACAATCATCAGCACCATCGCAAGGTACAGCGACCGTGAGGGCTTCAGCGAGTGCCAGGGCATCGAGCTGATGGATGCGACCGGACTGAGCAAGGAAGCAGTTGGCGGCTATGTGAGCGCCATGGTCAAGGAAGGGCTTGTTGAGGTTGAGGATTGGGAAGCCAACTTCAAGAGGCAGAAGTTCATCCACCTGACAGCGGCTGGCTGGAGCGCGTATGATGCGCTCCAGAGCGGCCCACCCCAGCCTGAGTATGCGGTGTTCGTGGGCGGTGAGCCGCTGGACATGCGGTTCGCCACCTATGAGGCTGCTGAGGTCACGGCTGAGGATGTGCGTGGAGACTTCGCAGATGTTGAGGTTGACATCGATGTCAGCCCTGAGTACGTGTCGGCCAACATGGCGTACTATGAGCGGATGAAAGGGTGAGTGAAGTGACACCGCGTGAGAAGATTCTGGACAAGGTCAGGAAGGTCAAGCGACTGGCTGAGGCTGCCGGCACCGATGGCGAGGCACAAGCGGCCCTGCTACAGATGCAGAAGCTGATGGCCAAGTACAGCATCGTTGAGGATGAGCTGATTGTCGAGGATGATGTCCTTGACGAGCAGGTCAATGACCTCATTGCTGAGGAGTCCGGTGTGCGGACAGAATGGAAGCTGCGGCTGGCTCGCATCATATGCCGCAACTTCAGGTGCGACTGGTACATGTCGCGCGGTTGGACAGGCGAGTACACCAGGGACTTCAGGGCAAAGACATCGATGCAGCTCAAGTTCATCGGGATGGACAGCGACGTGAAGCTGGCCGTGGAGACATACCAGATGACGCTGACAGTCATCAAGCGGCTGTCCCGCAGGTATCTGGAAGAGCGGCGCAAGCAGGATGGGCTGTTCGGCTATGGCCCAGGTGACCCTGTCGGCATTAGCAAGGGCCAGCAGGTGAAGGCATCGTACATCACTGGCTTCCTGTACGGTCTGGATGAGGCATTCAAGGTCCAAGTCCAGCAGAGCGTTGAAGCCGGCAATGGTCAGGCCATCGTGCTCGTGAAGCGCGATGCGGTGGTCAAGGCATACAAGAATCTGAACCTCAAGAATGCGGCACCAAGCACGGCAAGGTACGGCAGTGACAGCAGCGCGCGCGAGCGCGGTCAAGCAGACGGCAAGGCATACGGCTCTGGCAGAGCCATTGACAGATGAGGGTGAGTGACATGACGCTTTACATGCACTTCTACAGCAAGGACAGCCTGGAAGAGAACACGACCAAGTTGAATGAGGAGTTAGCAACACAGGCCCAGACCATCGCAGCGACGGTCTGTGGCAACCATCACTGGGACTTTGGCCTGGGTGCCGTGGTGGAGTACCATCGCAACCTTGAGCGGCACCGCTGGCTTGAGGGGCTTCAGGAGTCCATCGACAAGGCCATCGCAGACGGCGCTGGCGAGACTGAGGCGCGCGAGCACGAGCTGGTTGCGTTCATCGACAACCTCAAGCGGGCCGCCACGAACATCCCCACGCGCGGCTATGACTTCCCGCACGGCATTGCTGAGCACGTGAAGTTTGAGGTCGCTGTGGAGCTGTACGGCAAGTTCACAGAGGACATCGTGCTAGGAATCAGCCAGCAGAGGTTGCTCAATGTGGACCACGAGCTGGAGCGCAAGGCGCGAGTCCAGCGCGCTCTTGACAAGCTGGATGAGCAGGTCAAGCGTGGCCACAAGACCCGTGGCAACGACAAGGTGACCTGGCAGCGCGTTCTGAAGGTTGTCAAGCCTGTACTGGCTGAAGACAAGCTGGTCACGGGCGTGGAAGGTCGCTGGGAGTCCACCTACAACAGAGTGCGGATACACGGCAACGGTGTCAAAGCCGGCAGCGTGACCATCTTCACTCACTGGTCTGGCGACTATCCTGAAGGCACGGATGACTACCACGAGCGTCAGCGGTATGACTTCCAGCAGGGTATCGCGGCCCTGGAGCCTGTGGTTGAGGCGCTGGATGAGTACGGCTATGCTTACAAGACCAACTTTGACCTGTTGACTCGTGAGGGTGCCTATGTCGGCTGGAGCGATATGCCAGTCATCACCGTCACAGGCTTCAAGTTCAGCGACGATGAGGTCAAGGCAGAGCGCGACCGGATTGAGAGCCTGGATGACCAGGCTCTCAGACTGGCCTATCTGTACTGAGGAAGGGTGAGAACAGTGACGACAGCAACGGCTCTGGACATCATCCGCGAACACTGGACCCTGCTCAACAAGGGCAAGTTTGACGACATGTATGTCGGTGACCACCCTGAGCTGAGAAGGGCCGCTGAGCAGTGGGCCACCGATTATGACGGTGACTTTGAGTTCATGCGGGACATGCGCGCCAAAGTGCTTGAGGCAGGCAGGTTCACGCTGCCTCAGGCACGTGGCGTTTGCAACTGTGCGGCAGCGGTATTCAGGCGCGAGGGCGACAATGCCCGCAAGATACTGCGTGTCGATGAAATCACAAAGGTGGAGCCAAACATCCCCAACGGCACCTACACGGTTGTCCTTGAGGATGGCTCCCACGTGACCCTGCGGCTGCGCTATGCTGAGTGGGCCACGGACATGCCGGCAGGTACTCAGATTGTTGAGTACCTCTGTGGGTGCGACAATGAGCGCGACTTCATGGGCTTTGCCTTCCAGCAGGGCGCGGTCTACAGCGTGTGGCGACGGTTCAGCACTGACCCCAACCGCTCGCGCGTGGTCCATGCTCTCAATGTCCTGGGCTCTGCCGGCTACAATGGCGACACCGCTCAGTTTGGCGAAGCATACGCGCTCCTGTCCGGTCGCTGCTGGCGATGTGGCAAGAAGCTGACCGTGCCGGCCAGCATCCATCGCGGGCTTGGACCGGACTGCGCTGCCATCGTGGGGATGTGAGTCTGATGACCCGCATCCTCACCTGGCTGCTTGAGACCCTGTTTGGCAACTACGGTTGGTGGAAGGTGTGAGAACAATGGAGCGCACTCCAAGCACCAAGACAGACAAGAGTTTCATCCTGAACCTTGGCGGCCCTGATGGCAATGCCTACATGCTAATGGGCATCACCAAGAGGTTCGTCACCCAGCTGGGTGGCGATGCCGACAAGGTCATCGCTGAAATGATGAGCGACACCTATGAGCACCTGCTCAAGGTGATGTGTCGCGAGGTTGGTCAGTTCATCTACTTCACCGATGTCCCTGAGCAGTACATCGACACGCTTGAGGAAGCAGTCGATGCGTATGGCAAGCCCATCGAGTTTGAGTATGAGTGAGGTGAGCAACATGGCAATGAACAACGATGAGATTGCGCAGGAGCGTGAACGGCTCCTGAGCCAGTTCAGCATCGAGTACCCTGAAGTGCCGCAGGATGTCATCCAGAAGGTTACGCGCATTGCGGACTTCTTCAACACGGTTGACATCGATGCCGGCGACAGCGCACTACACGTGCTCTTCAGCATGATGCTGACTCCCAAGGGGCTGGCAGTTGTCGAGGGCGATGCCATTACGGTCTGGGATGCTCGCCACCTGGATGGCATCAGGCACTGCCGCGACATGCTGCTTCAGTACCTGGACGGCAAGGTGGAAGTCATCGAGGTCTCTGTCTCTGGGCCCATCGATGAACCGGATGAGGGAAGGTGGAATTGATGGGACGGCTGAGTGAGTTGAAGACAGTCCACGTCAAGGATGTGGCGCGGCACCGCAACGGTATCAGCGGTGCGCCGTTCTGGGTTGTGCTCTTCAGTGATGAGGAGTACGGCCAGAACATGGTAGGCATCGCATTCCGCGACAGGGTGGACAACAACGGTCTTGTTCAGGTCGCTGTGTTAGACCTGAATGAGACCCTGGCCGGCAACATCGACTTTGCTGGCGGCAACTCGTGGCGTGGCGACTGGTATGCGCCCGTCATCTACAAGAGCATCATCGAGTCTGAGCTGCGCGACGACATGGAACACGACAGCGGCTTTGGCATCCAGGAGCACCTGGAGCTGGCCAAGAAGTGGCGTGTGTATGACCTCATCGACTTGGACACCATCCAAGACGCTCATGAGACCATGGAGCGCGTGCGGTCTGCTGAGGGTGAGGAAGATGTCTGACGAGCAAGATGCCAAAGACATCCTCATCCACTATATCACGATGGTGATGGAGTCCTGCGGTCTGAAGGTAGACAGCGACACCTATGCTGAGCTGAGCATGGCTGTGGACTCCATCATCAGCGCGGCTGTCGCGCGAGCGCGCGAGGAAGGAAGTGCTCACAATGGCTGATGACACGAGAATCATGTTGGAGTCCCACGACTGGGAACACACCAGCCGTGGCGATGGCAAGAAGGTCAAATGTCCGGTCTGTGGCAGCACAGGCTATCCTGGCGGCAAGTGGACGCTGAAGCACAATGAGCACGCTGACTGCGACATCTGCGGCAAGACGGTCAGCAAGCGCGGTCTGGTCAACCACAAGGCCAGGGCACACCCTGGCTGGCGGGCTGACGAGCAGTTCAACAACCTGCCCAGGAATGACATCGAGGAATTGATGGTCACCGTGGAGCACGCACTAGATGACGCGCGGGCCTATGGTGTGGAAGTGGAAGTGATGGTCTGGGCGCTGATGTTCGCACGCAAGCACCCTGAGATTGACCTTCCCACGATTGTAGACTGGGGGTGTGACGAATGGCTGAAATGAGTCTCCACAAGTACCAGTGGCAGGGTGTTCAGTTTCTCATGGACAACCCGCGCTCCATCCTCGCAGATGAGATGGGGCTTGGCAAGACCGCAGAGGCCATCAAAGCGGTCGCTGAGACTCACAGCGACAAGGTACTCATCATCTGCCCGAACAGCGTCAAGTACGTGTGGCGCGATGAGATTGCCAAGTGGTCTGGTGACCCATTTGACAGCATCGCGGTCTACACCGGCAACGCGCTGGACATGTATGATGACCACAAGTGGTACATCATGAACTATGAGGCCATGCGGCTGGAGCGCAACAAACCGCTGGCTTGCGAGCGGTGGGATGCCGTCATCATCGATGAGGCGCACCGCATCAAGAATCGCAAGGCAGCTGTCACCAAGTCTGTCAAGCAGGTCGCTGGCGACCGCGTGTGGCTCCTGACCGGAACACCCATCCTCAACACGCCTGATGAGCTGTGGTCGCTGCTCAACTACCTGTTCCCAAAGACATACACTTCATACTGGCGGTTCGTTGACACCTACATGGAAGTGTGGGACAGCCCGTGGGGCAAGCAGCTCGTGGGCACCCGCAACCTTGACCACCTGGCGCGCGAGGTCGCAGACATCATGCTGAGGCGCACCAAGAAGGATGTCATGGAGCAGTTGCCTGAGAAGGTCTACCTGAATGTGCCAGTCCAGCTGCTGGGCGAGCAGCGCAGGGTCTATGACCAGATGCGCGAGCAGTTCATTGCTGAGCTGGGTGACACAGACATCCTTGTAGCACCAACCGTCTTGGCACAGCTGACACGACTGAAGCAGATAGCCACAGACCCTAGCATTCTCACTGAGGGTGGCACTGAGGTACTCATACCCAGCGCCAAGGTGGAAGTGCTCAAGGAGCTGCTGGCCGACATCCTGGCCCAGCCAGGCAAGAAGGTGGTCATATTCAGCCAGTGGTCACGCATGTGTGCGCGGCTCGCTGAGGAGCTGAAGTGCTACAATCCGGTTGTGTTCACCGGCAACACCAAGGAGTCGGCCCGCGCGAGCGTGGTTGAGGACTTCCAGACCAACCCTGACACCCGTGTCTTCATCGGCACCATTGGGGCTGCTGGGGTAGGAATCACCCTCACGGCTGCTGACACGGTCATCTTCACTGACAAGGTCTGGACTCCAGCATACATGGTCCAAGCAGAGGACAGGGTGTATGCGCGGATGAATGACCTACACGGTGCGACCATCGTCAGCCTGACAGCTGAGGACACCATCGAGCAGCAGATTGAGAAGCTGCTCGCGAGCAAGGCAGACATCGCCAGGACGGTCATCGACCGGCACCGACTGAGTGAAATCTTGAAATAACCCAAGTGGTAGACCTTCCCCAAGACTCAGCCGCGCGCTAGAATCAGACTCACCGCTGAAAGGGGGTGACATCACTTTGAAGGGGATACCAGCGGCCATTCGTGAATTGGACCAGGTTGACCATCGGCTCGCAAAGCTGTTTGGCCTACAGCGCCTGTCGCGCGAGGATTATGAACGGCTCCAGGTTGAGTCTGCCAAGCTGCGTGATGAGTTGGCCAAGACTGAGGAGCTGCCAGGCGTGCGGTATGGTGACCCTGAGAATCAGGGAAGTTGGAACGCCAAGACAGCTTGAGAGGGTGACACCTGTGCGAACGGCCATGCGCGTGAGCAACTCAATGAGAGGCACATTCAAGCGGTGCCCAAAGCGATTTGAGTATGCTTACATCCAAGGGCTGCGGCCAACGGCCACGCCCAATGCACTAGCACTCGGTGGGGTCATGCATGAAGCACTCGCTGAACTGTATGACCCCACTGAGCCCAGTATGGATGCCCGCATCGAGCGGGCATTTGCTGTGTACGACAATGCCATCGAGCGTGAAGCGGTCACTGCGGCTGACAGCGACCGCTTCCAGAAGGAATCAGCCATGGGGCGTCAGATGCTCAAATTCTTTGTTGAGGATGTGATGCCGCACGATGACTTCAAGGTGCTGGCGACTGAGCTGCGGGTTGACCTGCGGCTCCTGAACCCAGAGACCGGCAAGCCAACGCACACCCGCTTCATCGGCTTCATCGACGCGCTGATTGAGCGCAAGGACACGGGCGCGGTCTATGCGCGCGAGTTCAAGACGGCTGCTGACCTGAGGGTTGACCACCTCATCCTTGACGACCAGGTGACAGACTACCTTTGGGCGCTGCGGCAGGATGGTATCCCAGTCGTGGGTGTCATGTACGACATTCTGCGCAAGGTTGACCCATACAGCGCTCGCAGCAAGCCGCCATACAACTATCGTGAGTACATCTACCGGAGTGACCGTGAGATTGAGGAGCGCGGGCGCGAGCTGATGGCTGAGGTTGAAGCCATCCGCGCCATGAAGTCTCGCGCGTTCTACTATCGCAACCCAACGCGCGACTGTGTGTGGGACTGCTCATACCGCTCACTCTGTATCGCAGAGCTGGGCGGTGGCGACGGCTCCAGCCTCATCGGCACCACCTATGAGGTAGATGAAGACCACAAGGGCAGGGGGTGACAAATGAACATCAACATGCTAGTGTACGGTGACCCTGGAGTGGGCAAGACGGTGTTCGCAGCGAGCGCTGACAACGCTGTCCTGTTTGACTGCGAGGGTGGCACGCTGAGCATCCAAGACCGTATCAAGGCCAAGAAGGTCATTGTCAAGGATGTGCTCAGGTTCCAAGACCTGGAAGATGGCTTGCGCACCCTGCGTGAGAAGCCACACCAGCAGGTCAAGACAATCATCATCGACTCCATCACTGAGGTACAGAAGAAACTGAACGACATGCTCATCAGCACCTACCCTGACCCCAAGCGGCCCTATGGCGACGGTCTGATGCTTCAGGATTGGGGCTACAACACTGAGAGGATGAGACGGCTCGTGCGAACGGCGCGCGACATGGACTACAACCTCATCATCACAGCCCTGGCGATGGGCATCAAGGATGACTCATCGGGCGTGGTCACAACTATGCCCAAGCTGAGTGAGAAGCTGGCTGCCGATGTCTGCGCCTATGTGGACATCGTTGGCTACATGTTCGTGGAAGAGGTTGATGGCGCTCCTGTGCGCAAGATGCTGCTCCAACCCATGGGGCACTACTTCGCCAAGGACAGGAGCGGCCACCTGCCTATCGTCATCGACAACCCAACCTTCAACGCCATCCACAAGATGGCGCTCAACGAGAAATGAGGGGTGAAGCATGGCCTGGGAAGCAGACTTCAATGAGAGTGACCTGTCCGGTGGCGACTTTGAACCGCTGGACACAGGTGTGTATGAGCTGACCGTGTTCGATGCTGAAGAGACAGTCGCATCCACGGGCAGCAACATGGCCAAGTTGACGCTCAAGGTTCAGGATGGCCCATACACGGGCCGCAACCTCTGGGACAACCTGGTCTTCACAGAGAACAGCAAGTGGCGCATTGTCCAATTCCTCAAGGCCATCCGGTTCGATGTGCCTGCCGGCCATGTCAAGTTCACCAAGCAAGACATCGTCGGCAAGGCGCTGCGGGCCCAAGTGGCCAAGGTGCCGGACACCTACAAAGACCCTGATGGCTCGCTGCGCATCTTCAAGAATGAAATCAAGCAGTACCTGCCCAGCGAGCGCGTTGCGGAACAGGCTGGAGTGCCCAAGACCAAGCCCAAGGCGAGCAAGCCTGAGCCTGCGCCTGAGCCTGCTCCGGCAGCTGACGACTTCACCTTTGACGAGTAGTCAGGGGTGGGGCTTCAGTGAACCTCACAGACTACTTTCAGCAACACTTTGATGAGGAGCTGAACCCCAACGCTCAGGGTGAGTGCGCTGCGCATTGCTTGTTTCACGATGATGAGCGCGCGTCGATGTCCATCAACATCCAGACTGGGCTCTGGCGTTGTTTTGGCTGCGACCGTGGCGGTGATGTCTACACCTTCCAGGAGCTGGTTGGTGAGGTAGACTTCGCTGACGCCAAGGCCCAGCTGGATGAGATGGGTGTCAAGGTTCCACCCAGGCCTGAACCTGACATTGAATTTGTCGGTGAAGGCAAGAAGGTCAAGGTGGATGAGTCCACCGTCACCAAGCTGGTGGCGGCCCTATGGGACAACGCTGCGCTGCTCTCATTCTTGCGCGACAAGCGCGGGCTGAGTGATGATACCATTCACCACTTCCAGCTTGGCTGGAACCCACGCACAAAGCGCATCACCATCCCTGTGCGCGATGAAGCGGGCGATTTGGTCAACATCCGTCAGTACAGCCCCACAGACAAAGCGACCGGCAAGGTCATCAGCTGGGCGCAGGGCTTTGGGGCTGTACGACTGTTCCCAATTCATGAGCTGACCATTGATGAGCCCATCGTCATCTGCGAGGGTGAGATGGACACGATGCTCGCACATCAGCTGGGATTCAACAGCGTGACATCGACTGGTGGAGCCGGCACCTGGCGAACGGCTTGGAGCGATGTGTTCCAGGGCCGTGATGTCGCCATCTGCTATGACGTGGATGCGGCTGGTGAGAAGGGCGCACATGCGGTCGCGCGGGCCTTGCTAGATGTGGCCAACGAGATACGCATTGTGAAGCTGCCTCTCAGCGAGCCAAAGGGCGCTGACATCACCAACTACATCGTGGACAACGGCTACAGCGCCAGCGACCTGAGCGACCTGATTGCTCACAGTCCGGTCTACAAGCTGGAACCGCTGGTGCCTGAAGATGACACCATCTACAATGTGCCGCTCAGCGAAGCATCGCAAGCGCGCTACAACAATCGGCGCGTGGCGTTTGACGCTGTGGTGGCCGGCAAGGACTTGGCGCCATTCATCATCCCATCCAAGGTGATGTTCCGGTGCGGTGTGAACAAGAAGACATGCGAGGTCTGCCGGCTTGGGATGGCAGGTGGGCAGATGGAGTATCGTGTGGGCGAGCGGTCGCCAGACCTGCTCCTGCTGAGAGGCGTGGCGACCTACACCCAGAGGAACATCCTGAAGCAGCTGGCCGATATCAACCCTCAGTGCCATGTGGAAGTGGAAGTGGCAGAGACCCTCAACATTGAGGAGCTGCTGCTCATCCCAGAGCTGACGTGGTCATCGGCTGAGCAAGCGTATGTGACCAGACGCGCGTACATCATCGACCATGGGGTGCCAGCCGGCACCTCATTCCGGTTTGAGGGGCTGACGATACCTGACCCACAGAATCAGTATGCGACGCACCTGCTGTATCACAAGCAGCATGCGCAAGATGATGTGGAGCGGTTCAAGATGACACCCGCGCTGCGCAAGGAGCTGTCGGTGTTTCAGCCCGCCAAGGGCCAGACGGCTCGCGACAAGCTGAATGAGATAGCACACGACCTGAGCACCAATGTGACCCGCATCTATGGTCGCATGCCACTCCATATTGCGGTTGACCTTGCGTTCCACAGCATGGTTGGCTTCCACTTTGGGGGCAAGGCAGTGCGCAAGGGCTGGCTTGAAATCATGCTGCTTGGCGACACCCGCACAGGCAAGACTGAGACCTGCCAGCAGCTCATCGAGCACTACAATGCGGGCGAGTTTGTCACAGGCGAGTCCTCATCATATGCGGGCCTGGTTGGTGGTCTCCAGCAGACACAGAATCGCTGGAGCATCACATGGGGCAAGATACCGCTCAACGACAGACGGCTGGTGGTCATCGATGAGGTCAGCGGCTTGACCACAGATGCCATCGCAAACATGAGCGGCATCCGGTCATCCGGCATCGCAGAGCTGACCAAGATACAGACTGAGCGGGCGCGAGCGCGTACACGGCTCATCTGGGTGAGCAATCCGCGCGAGGGCGTGGCGCTGAATGACCGTACCTATCCGGTGACCTTCCTGCGCACATTGATTGGCAAGGCAGAGGACATCGCGCGGTTTGACCTGATTGTGCCGGCATCGAGCAGCGATGTGCCAGCGACTCTCATCAACAGCGGCTCGCCAGAGGTTGTGGCTCACATCTACAACAGCAAGGTCTGCCATCACCTCATCCTCTGGGCCTGGAGTCGCACGCCTGACCAGGTGAAGTTCAGCACCAAGGCAGTGGCGGCAATCTATCGGGAAGCAATCTCACTGGGCCAGCGATACAGCAGCGAGATACCGTTGATTGAGAGCGCAGACGCGCGCATCAAGCTGGCGCGGCTCTCAGCCGCCATCGCCACGCGCCTGTTCAGCACCGATGCGAGTGGCGAGGTTGTACAGGTGACTGAGGAGCACGTCATCACAGCAGTCGCATTCTTGGATGAGCTGTATGGTAACACGGGCCTGAAGTATGCCCAGTACAGCCTGGAGCGCATCAAGGAGCGCCAGTCAGTCATCGACAACAGGGATGCCATCGTGGCATTCCTCAACCGATACCTTGGCTTGCGCGACTTCCTCAACCTGTACGATTCATTCAGCAAGCAAGACCTGGTTGACTACACGGGCCTTGACCAAGAGGATGCCCGTGAGGTGGTCAAATTCCTATTCAACAACAGGCTGGTGAGGCGTGGCAGCGGCTACATCCGCAAGCGGCCCGCATTCATCGCACTGCTTGAGGACTTGGAAGTGAGTGAGGAATGAGAGTGGCAATTGTTGGGGCCGGCATGAGCGGTCTACTTGCTGCCAAGGCGTGTCGCGACTGCGACATTGAATCTGTGATGTATTCCAATGGCGTGCCAGGGGTGCCGCGCACTGGCGTCCACTACCTACACGACAGCTGCGGGCTTGACATCCCGTGGGTCTGGGTGAGCAACTTTGTGATGGACAAACCGGATGACTACATCGAGCAGTATCGCACCAAGACAGGTGGCGGTGAGAGTGTGTCGGCAGACCCATACATCCAGGCATTCAGCTGGGCTGAAGCGGTCGCTGAGTTGCTCCCACCAGTGGTGGCATCATTCAGGGATGCGGATGTGAATCACTGCGACCTGAGCAAGCTGCTGAAGATTCACGACATGGTCATCGTCACGGCTCCCATGCCCAAGATGTTTGACTATGTCCATCCACCTTGCGAGACTCGCGCGGTATGGGCGCGAGCAGGCGCACCCTATGCGGTCGCAGACCGCTACAGAGGCGTGGAGAATTTGGTGGTGTACAATGTTGACCCTGAAGTGCCGTGGTATCGGTACAGCAGGGTGTTTGGGCGTGAGACCACAGAATATGCTCAGCAGGTTGACAACTCCATTCTGGTCAAGAAGGTCGCCAATGTGGTAGACTGGCGACACAACGACCATCGCATCATCCTGGCGGGAAGGACAGCAGAGTGGAACAAGAACAGGCTGGCACACGAGGTCTACTACAACATCTTGTCGATGTTCAGCGAGACTTCAACAGCCACTTCATAGACCACGACAACGCCACACTCGCAGAGCAGGTTGCGATGACCAAGGACTTGGTGCTTGGGCTTCACAGCGAGCTGGATGAGGTCTTGGATGAGCTGAACTGGAAGGGGCATCGCGGCCCTCAGCGTGGCGGCATCATCCGCGCCAATCTGCTTGAGGAGTGCGTGGATGTTCTCAAGTTCAGCCTGAGCCTGTTCACCACGTGGGGCTTCAGCGCCGATGAGATTGCGGATGAGTTTGAACGCAAGAGCGCGGTGGTGGAGCAGCGGTATCGCCAGGAGCTGAGGTTGCCTGAGGATGGGCTCATCGTGGGCGTGGACATCGACGGCGTGTTGGCCGACTATCCGCGCGCATTCGTGGACTGGGCAGCCGACTACATGGGACTGCTCCCCATCGATGAGGAGCCAGACACGCTGGACATGGGCGAGTGGCTTGGTGTCGATGGCGAGACTCTCATCATGCTGAAGCACGAATGGCGTGAAAGTGGCCTGAAGAGGTATATGCCAGTGTGTACAGGAGCCACAGAGCTGCTGGTACGATTGGTCAGGAAGCACAAAGTTGTGCTGTTGAGCGCGCGACCGTACAAGGAACACAAGAGAATCTTCGCAGACACGATGGAGTGGCTTGACACAAACGGCTTGCTACATGATGCCGTGCTGTTCGATGAGAACAAGAATGAGCGACTGCTGCGCGAGTACGGCGCTGACCGCATCGCATTCTTCATTGAGGACAACCGTGAGCAAGCGAACCGGATGGCCAGCTGCGGCGTGTCAGTCTACCTGCTTGACAGACCGTACAACCAGGGTGACACTCATGAGGGCGTCACCCGTGTAGACCGATTGGAGAGCATCCGGTGAACAAGCACATTGTCATCGGCACTGCCAAGGGAAGTCTGGGCGAGCACATCATCAAACACGGTGGAATGGACACCATCAACAACCCAGACCTGGATGTGCGCAATGAGGCGCAGGTCATTGCCACATTCGATGAGTTTGCGCAGAAGCGGTGGAGCAGCATTGAAGGCATGGTGTATGCTGCGGGCGTGTACCATGGCGGGAAGGTCGCTGAGATGCCGCTGATGTACTGGCAGGAGCAGATTGACGTGAATCTCACAGGCGCATTCCTGTGTGTGCGCGAGTTCATGCGTCACTGGCCCACAGGCGACATCGTGCTCATCGGCGCGAGCGCGGCCCACGTGCCGGCTCCTGACTCTGCTGCCTACTGCGTGAGCAAAGCAGGCCTATCAATGCTCACGAGGGTTGCTGCTATGGAAGGTGCGGGCCGCTACAACATCATCCAGCTTGACCCAGGCATCATCGAGGACACCAACATGTCCAATGCCACTCCGGTGCCGATGGAGCTGCGGCTGAAGAATGTACCCAGCGGTAGACCGATGACCAAGAGTGAGGTCTGCGAGTGGGTGCGCTTCTTGCTTGGGGCCGGCAGGTATGCGAACGGTTCATCACTGCGAGTGGATGGGGCCAAATATGGTGCTTCCCAACGGTAGGTGGATGCTCAGCTCGCTGCTGGTCGATGAGCTGCCGATTGCGCCCTGGAAGGGTGGAGCGGGCGCGCGCATTCACACCGACGATGACAAGTGGTACATCGACATGTTTGGCGACTCTGGTACAGTCAGCTGTGGCTATGTGGAGATTGAACACCCCATGCACGTGCCGCAGATTGTGCCAGCAGAGGTTCGTGAGCACACAGCACAGATGTTTGCCCAGTCAGCAGGGCTTGACTGGGCATTCTTTGTGAATAGTGGGACTGAGGGCGTGGAGACCATGATGAAGTTTGCCAGGCGCGCGAGCGGGCGAACACTCATCTACACGCATGAGGGTGAATTCCACGGGCGCACATACGGCGCGATGAGTGCCAGCTTCAGTGCGCCCTATCATCGCAACGGCTATGGCCCATTCCTACCAGGATGCGCGATGTTCCAAGACCCGCGCGACATCGACAACAATGCGGCAGCCGTCATCATCACCCCAGCGATGGTCAACAAGGACTTCGCTGAGTATGACCCTGAGTGGGTCGCGCGGCTCTTGACGCACTGCCGACAGCACGACATCCTCATCTGCTTGGATGAGGTTCAGACCTTCCTGCGGCTTGGTACGGTCTGGGGACACCAGCTGTATGGCATCCAGCCCGACATGCTTTGTACCGCCAAGGGCGTGGCCATGGGGTATCCTGCCGGTATCGTACTGGGCAAGATGTCTGTGGGCTTGACCATCGCCAAGGGTGGCCACTTCAGCACCTTTGGCGGCAGCCCAGCGGCTTGTGCGCTGATGCAGGTTGTGTTGTCTGAGCACGGTGATAGGAAGTCTCTGACGCACTACCGCGCGATGGGCAACTACATGAGACACAGGCTGCTATCGGTGTCCAATGACATCCGGTTCAAGGGGATGATGGTGGCAGCCGACTTGGACTGCGATATGTGGCGGCTGCGCAACTGGTGCTTGAACAATGGAGTGATTATCGGCGTGTTCAGCGCAGACCAGGCGCTCAAGCTGACGCCACCACTCACCATCACGGTTGAGGAGCTGGAAGAGGCAATGGATGTGATTGTGGAAGGGGTGAGGGCGTGCTCTTCATAATTGAGGGCACAGATGGCACGGGCAAGACTTCGCTTGCGCTTGACCTTCAGGCGCGGCTACCAGGGACTGAGATTGTTCACCTACACGACTGTGTGCCTGGCTATGCTGACATGGCTCAGTACGGCATGCCCGTCAACAGTTGGCAAGAGGATGCCTACCTGCTCATCCACCATCGACTGCTAGGTGGCCGCGCAATCTGCGACAGAGGGCCGCTCAGCGGTCTGGTCTACAGCGATGTGCCGGCAGAGGTTGAGGAGTGGATGCTTGGCCTGATGGCCGATGCCGGTCGCATACGGCTCATCCACCTGTGGGCGCCATTCGCAACGGTCGCGCAGCGTGACCCTGAGTGGGCAGGGCGCGAGTCTGAGTTCATGCTTCACCAGGCAGAGTTCATCAGGCTGACTGAGCGCTGCGGTGAGTTGGGCATCCCCACACTGGAGATTGATACCAGCCGCCAGCCGACTATGGGGGTGGCGTTCAATGTGTGTAAGGCGCTGGGGGTGAGATATTGATGTCATTCGTCAACCTACACAATCACAGCGAGTACAGCGCGCTGGATGGCATGCTTGGGATGCGCGACCTTGTTGGCTTTGCCAAGGAGCACGACCAGCCAGCGGTCGCTGTCACTGACCATGGCGTCATGGGCTCATCGTATCAGCTGTACAGCGCGGCCCGTGAGGAAGGTATCAACCCGCTGATTGGCGTGGAGCTGTACCTTGTCCCTGACCCAGCTGCGCGCGTCAAGGGCGAGTCCAGGCGACACATGACGGCTATTGCCATGAACTGGGGTGGCGTTCAGAACCTGTTCAGGCTGACGAGCAAGGGCGCGCGTGAAGGATTCTACTACAGGCCACGCGTGTGTCTGCCATGGGTCAAGGAGTTCAGCGACGGCGTGCTGTTCCTGTCAGGCTGTATGGATGGGATTGTCAGCCAACACCTAGTCCAAGGCAATTATGAGGCTGCCAGAGGCATGGCAGTAGCAATGAGGGATGTGTTCGGCGCTGACCGCTTCTGGCTGGAGATTATGCCGACAACTCTGCCGGCCCAACAGGTCATCAATGTGGGCATGGTCAAGCTGAGCAAGGAGTTGGACATACCACTCGTGGCGACCGCTGACGCTCACTACCTGGAGACAACCCGCGACATCCACAAGGTCTTGCTTGGCATCCAGAGTGGCGGGCGCATGTGGGAGTTTGGCGATGACTGCTTCCACCTGATGACGGCTGAGCAAATGTATCGGCTCATGCTGCTGAATCATCCCGATGTGCCCGTGGCAGCCGTGGAACAGGCAATCGCCAACACTGTCGCGGTCTCTGAGTGCTGTAACGTGGAATGGCCACAATGGCACAACATCATCCCTGCGCCCTATGGTGAAGAAGGTGAGTTTGAGATTCTGGTTGAGCTGTGTAAACAGGGCATCCGGTCGCGCGGCTGGGAACACAAATTCACTGACCAGCGATATCACGAGCGGCTGCGACACGAGCTGCGGCAGATACGTGACCAGGGCTTTGTGCGCTACTTCCTGGTGGTCCATGACCTGTACCACAACTGTGTCATCCCAAAGGGCATCATGTATGGCACAGGCAGAGGTTCAGCTGCCGGCTCGCTGGTCTGCGCGCTGCTCCATATCACAGACCCAGACCCGCTTGAGCATGGGCTCATCTTTGAGCGGTTCATCGCGCCAGACCGTGTAACGGCTCCTGACATCGACATGGACTTTGAGGATGGGCGCAGACACGAGGTCAAGCAGTACATCATCGACAAGTACGGTGAGGACAGGGTGGCCAACATCGGCACCTACAGCCGACTGAAGGGCAAAGCGGTCTTGAAGGATGTGTCGCGAGTCTACAACATCCCAATCCGTGAGGTTGAGGATGTGTCGCGGTTCATCATCGAGCGGTCTGGCGGTGACGCACGGGCCTCAATGACTGTCATCGACACATTTGATGAGTTTGATGTCTGCCGGCGATTTGCTGAGCGCCATCCAGAGGTCTTGCCGGCGTGCGAGGTCTTGGAAGGTCGCATCCGACAGCCAGGCATCCACGCAGCGGGCGTGGTGGTCACGCCATTCCCACTCACTGATGTGATGCCCATCGAACGGCGCGGTGGCGAGGGCAAACTCACCGTGGCATTTGAGGGTGGCGAGATTGATGAGCTGGGATTCTTGAAGCTGGATGTCTTGGGCCTCAAGACCCTAGCAGTCATCAAGGATGCGCTCACAATGGTGGGGCTGGAGCGTGACGACTTGGTTGCGCTAGACTACGCTGACCCCAAAGTGCTGGATGCGTTCCACAGAGGCGACACGATGGGCGTGTTCCAGTTCACCAGTGACGGTCTGACCAAGCTGCTTCAGGATATGCCCATTGAGGGCTTTGAGGATTTGGTGGCTCTGTGCGCTCTGTATCGCCCTGGCGGGATGAGGTCTGGCATCTGCAATGACTTTGTCGCTCGCAGGAAGGGTGCCCAGAAGGTTACGCCACTTGAGCCAACCTATGACGACATCACCAAGGATACCCTGGGCCTGATTGTGTACCAGGAGCAAATCATGCAAATCTTTGGTCGCATGGCAGGCTACAGCGCGACCAACATCGACCGGATGCGCCAGAAGGTCGCCAAGAAGTATGGTACTGAGGACTTTGGCAAGCAGCGGGCCGTGTTCATCGAGGGCTGCGGCAAGAATGGCATCGATGCTGCTATGGCAGACGCGCTGTTTGACAAGATGCTCCACTTTGGCTCATATGCTTTCAACAAGGCGCACGCCTATGTCTACACGCAGCTTGCGTACTGGTGTATGTGGCTCAAGGTCTATCACCCAAGAGCATTCTACATCGCCACGCTCAACCATGAGGGTGATGACCTGGAGTATCGCAAGACCTTGGAGGCAACCGTCAAGCAGGGCATTCCGGTCTGGCTGCCCGATATCAACCTGTCGCAGTCTCTGGCTATACCAGAGGGCGAGGGTATCAGGCTTGGGCTGAGTCGTGTGAAAGGCATTGGCGACAAGACCGTCGCAGAGCTGACAGCCAACCAGCCGTATGCTGACATGGCAGACCTTGAGGAGCGCGTCAACAAGCGGCTCGTGAATGTGAAGGTGCGCGGGCTGATTGAGGATTTGCACATGTTTGGCGGCTCGCGCGTCCACATTGACGATGCCGGCCAGGAGTGGGCTGACAAGTACCCACTCCCACTCGGCAAACGGCTCCAGCAGACCTTGTACAGCCTGACTGACGAGCAATTCCCTGACTTTGACTTCGCACCGCTCGCTGACCTGCGAGGAAGGGGTGGCATCGGGCACATCCGTGGCGTCATGGTGAATGTCATCCTACACCAGATTGGCGACTTTGGCGACCAGAAGTCACAGCGGTGGGAGATTGGTCGCAGGTACGCAATCATCGACATCAGCGACGGCACGCAGACCAATCGGCTGAAGTTTGACCCTGACCAGTATGATAGATTCCAGACCCTGCTGCGGGCCGGCAACATGTTCGTGGCGCGAGTGAACAAGTCAGCTAGGATTGACACGATGCTGTTTGTCCAGACCATCGAGCTGATTGGGGGTGAAGAGGAATGAGGAATGTGTACCCTGGCAAGTGCCCAAAGTGCGGCGTGCTGTTCAACGGCAAGCAGGCTCATCTTCAGCTGCTGACCATTAGCACAACGGCTCTGCTGACCATCAAGGATGGCAGCATTCTGACGCGCGAGATTGTCAGCCCGATGCCCATCCAGTACCGCTGCGGGAAGTGCGGACATGAAGTCAAGCCAGAGACCGTCGATGAGTGAGAGGGTGAACGGCCATGAAGGTCACTTTGGTGAGCTGGACGCAGCAGCCTGAGAAGGTTGTTGCGCTTGGCGTGTTGAACATGCGTGGTGATATGCGCCACTCAGTCGATGATGTCGGTGCGAGCGAAGCAACTGAGATTGTTGGCGAGGTATTCAAGACGGCTCTGAACGGCGTGTTTGAGTGGGTACAGCTGGTGTTCCAGATTGAGGGCGTGTCGCGGGCCTTCACCCACCAGCTGGTGCGCCACCGCACTTGCTCATTCTCGCAGGAGTCAATGAGGTTCACAAAGGTTGAGAACATGAAGGTGCTGAGAGGTCCAAGCATCACCACGACAGAGCAGTTGGTTGCCTGGGACGGCTGCTTGGAAGCCATTGAGGGTGCCTATCAGCAACTCATCGATGCCGGCGTGGACATCCAAGACGCGCGCGGGCTGCTTCCTACCAATGTACTGACACGCATTGGCGTGCGGATGGACTACCGCACACTGCTGAAGGTCGCTGGCGACCGTCTGTGTCTCCAGGCGCAGGATGAGTGGCGAGTAGTCATGCGCGCCATCAAGCACGAGGTCGATGCCAAGCTGGGCCCGCTCTGGGCTGGTGAACTGGTGCCGGTCTGCCTTCACACAGGCAAGTGCGAGTTTGAGAGCATCTATGACCGTGACTGCCCGATGAAAGAGCGGCTGAAGTGACAGCGACTATGAGATTGGCGGTTGACATGTTTGCTGTGGGGCTGAGCGCATTCATCGGCGGCATTGCGTTCACTCTTGCGCTCGTGGTCTGGTGGGAAGACAGATGCGAGTGTAAGCTGATTGACGCAGCGTTCAACGGCTATCGCAATGGCAACAGCAAGACTGAAGTGAGCAAGAGGGTTGAGGAGCTGACGCACAACGGTGGTCATGGAGTGAGACGGCTGCCTGAGGGCCAATTCCACGACGATGTTGAATTCAGATGGGGTGATGATGATGGGAAGGTCTGACGCGCTGAAGGGCGCAATCAAGGATGACATGATGCTCACATTAGCCAGACGGTGCGAGGATGCGGGATGGCGGATTGAGGTTGGCAAGACTCACGTGAAGGCATACCCACCGGACGGCACCAAATGGGTATCCTTCCCCAAATCGCCATCTGACCACCGTGCTTGGCTAAACAAGCGGGCTGAGCTGCGACGGCTTGGCGTGCCTGGGATTGGGCCTGATGAAGACCCTGGTGGCAAGGAGCCAAATGTGGGCGATGGCCTTGATGGGTGACCCTGGCCAGAGGTTGATGGAGCGTGTTTTGGCCAGCGACATGGGGGTATTGGCAATTGACCCTGGTGAGACAAGTGGGTTTGCCTGGCTGCCGTCACCACAAGCCCGCGCGCGCGACCACATGAATGTGCATGGCGTGTGCATGACAACTGCGACCGGCATGTGGGGCGCAGTTGACCAAGCAATTGCTGTTCTGCCCATGGTAGATGTCTGTGTTGTCGAGTCTTGGCGGCTGTACCACTGGGCTGCCAAGACCCGCATCAACAGTGACATGCCAGAATCGCGGCTGATAGGCGCGATTGAACTGGCGGCCCGTCAAGCTGGTGTTCCGGTCGTGTTCCAGCCAGCCATGGTGACCAAGAGCAAGCCATGGGTTGACGATTGGCTCAAGCGCGAGCGCGGGAAGTTGGGAAGTGACCACGAGCGTGATGCTTTGAAGCACCTAGTACACTATTGTACCAGCTCTGCCCATATATGCCCATAGGATAGTCCATACACACATCAAAGAATGGCAGAGATTGGCATAGAACATGGCCAACTAGCTGGTACAATGTTGAATAGTAGACTTCCCAGGTAAACCCAGGTTATAGTAGCGTTGGGCAGGTCTATCAGATGGGATTGGTGTATGACCAAGGTATGTACGGCCACAACTCAGTCCGGTCTACAGTGTAGAAACCTTGCCAGACCAGGCTATGAGCATTGCAATGTCCACCTTGGCAAAGTGCGCCCTGACCATCACGCTGCTCCGGCATTTGAGGCCTCATCGGGCCTTGTGCTCAGGCTGTTGGAAGCAGGACACAGCCAAGCGACCGCTGCCATTCTGGCGGGCGTGAATCCTTCCACCATATCCCAGTGGAACAAGCGCGGGCGTGAAGCCATACAGGCTGGGAAGGTCGCTGACCCATAC
>Ga0316616_100000017_pt1 | contig 45385 bp, 48 predicted proteins | sample OWC_Aug_M1_C1_D1_FD_207660 | JGI IMG/M metagenome (GOLD analysis project Ga0316616, IMG submission 207660) | Wetland soil microbial communities from Old Woman Creek delta, Ohio, United States - OWC_Aug_M1_C1_D1_B | ecosystem: Environmental > Terrestrial > Soil > Wetlands | place: USA: Ohio... | reverse complement strand
TCCTCGTTCTCATAGATCAGGTCCAGGATCTCTTCCAGCTCTTCCAACTTCTGAGCTGTCTCGTATGGCCTGAGCAGTTCGTCAGCTCGTTCCTGTGCAAAGAGGGCACCGTCAGTCCACTTGACCTTCATGCCAGCATCTTCCATAAGCCTGAACGCTACAGCGTCAGCCACGTCTTCCATTCCCTGGTTCTGGCGCAGCTGTCCACGAGCTATGGTAAGCCCACCACTGAGTACCTCTCCTATCTCATGACCAAGGGTCATCTCGTCAAGGGTATCGAGCCTGATGCTCTTGCCAGTGGTCTCACCGTGCATGCCCTTGAGCTTCGCATGTGTGACAGACTTGATGATGTCCAGGAGCCCAGCGTACTTCTTGTTCACCTTCTCCAGGAACACCTTCAGCTTCTCTACCTTGCTTTCCTTTGCACCTGTGTCAATCAGCTGCTTTGCCAGCTGGTCAACTGTGAGGTACTGAATATCCTGGAGCCTTCTCTTGACAGTCTGCTTCTCTGTCTCTGGTTTTTTCTCTACCCACTTTATTGGTAGGCTTCTGGACAGTGACCTGAAATCACCTCGCTGTGCTCGTATGTCAGCCTCAATTGCTCTCTTGGTGTTATCCAGGTCTCTTTCGATTCTGGAGATATTTTCTGTATCCTCATCAGAAGTAATCTTTTTTATGACTTCATCTGCCCACTTCTTGAGCTGTGCAGGAGTCTCTTCATTCCTCAGTGCCTCTTCAGCAGCTCGTTTCTGAGCGTCTCTGAATTCACCCATGAGTGTGCGCTGCTGCTTCATCTCACGCTGGGTGAGGTGCGCTTCCGATTCCTTGCCAGCTATTTCGTCAAGGGTTCTTACCCCACCCTCTATGAAGAGGGACGCAAGGTCGTACCTCTGGTGCACCTTATTGAATGTGCGGTCAACTGCAAGCAGCTTCTCTTCAGCTGTGGCTGCGTTGAGAACTTCTACTGCATCCTTCAGGTGAAGACCAAAGTCAGATGTCCTCAGAGCATTGTCCCTTCCGAAGACTTCATCCTCAACACCTTCCATCTCCAGGTAGTCCCTGACGTTCTCCCACAGAAGTGTCTGTCCTGATTCCTCCAGTGAGGACATGTACTCATTGTAGATATGTAGTGTGTCTGCGCTGCGAGGTGCATTCCTTGCACTGCTCGGGATAAGGTCAGTGTTCACAACAATGCCAATGATATTTCTGGCTACCCTGTCGGCTATCTTGTCAATGCCCTTCTCGTCTTTGACGTACCCAGCGTCCATGAAGTCTCTCCAGATCTTCATGACCTTCATCTTGGGCAGGACAGACCAGGGTTGCTTCTCACCATTCTCTATGTCAGCATTTCTGATTGCCTTGACTGTCTCGTCAAGTGTATCCCTGTATATGTCCTGGGCACGGGCAAACGATTCCTTCCACCTCTTGGTGTTGGTGCTCAACATGTACTGAGGTGAAGCCTTCTCTCCATGCAGCTCAGCTATGGCAGCAGATACTTTCTCATTGAGATCGTCACGCCAAGCCTTCATCTTCTCGTGCTGCTCGGACATGGACAGCTTCGGGTCTACAGCTGGAGGTGGGTTCTCGTTCCTTATCTGCTCACGGACTTTGTTCTCTTTCTCAAACTTCTCTCTGCGAGCTGCGACTTCTGCCTTGGTGGGTCTGTACTTGGACAGCTCAGCTTCCTGGTCTTTTGCAAACTCTCGCCTTGTCTTGAGCTGGTACTGAGGAGCAGGTTTCCCAGCTTTGAGTGCTTTCTTCTTTGCGTCCTGTCGCTCCTTGACAACTGCGAGCTGTTTCTTTGACCACTCCTTCAGCTCCTTCATTGCCTGGTTCTTCTCGTCCTCTGTCTCCTTGCGAATCTGTTCAACCTCTTCAGGAGTGAGGATCTTGTTTATCTTCATAGCCCCGGCAATGTACCAGGCGTATCCCCGTTCCTCTGGAACAGGGTACTTGTAGTGACCACCAAGGGGTACCTCTGACCTGATGTCAAGTGTGTCTGTTTCCTCGGCCTTGTCTTGCCAATCAACATCATCAGCAATCTCAACCTCAGTCCATACACGTCCCTTCTCTGTCAGGTGCTTTGTGATGGGGTACATACCAAGGTGCCAGCCGAGCCGTGGAGCAAGCCCCTGCTTCTTGGCTTGACCTGTGAGATCTTCAGCTTCCAGCCACACCCCTATCGGCAGCTCTGGCTGTTTCCCCTCTATGATCGGAGGGAAGATCTTGCCAGCCTTGTTTACCTTGCACAGCTTGTAGCCCTTCTTTGTTTTCTTCGGAGGTTTGGTGATAATGTGATACTGAGGCTCAGCAATTTTGTCTAGGTCAGGCTTCTTCAGTGCTTCCAGCGTTGCCTCTACAGTCTTCTTGGTTTCAGGTTTCTTTTCTTTCCCAACAGTCCCCTCACCTATGTCTGTTCTGGAGTATGAAGCTGCAACACTTCCGTTGTGGACAGCTGTCATACAGTGCACACCACAGGTACGGCAGTTCCCGGTTTCACAACAAATGAATTTGAAATCCCCGGAAGGCTTAGATCTCTTCTGACCTTTGGCAGCGTCATCATGGAACGGAGTCTCTAGTACTTCACTCTGCTGCACACCTATCTCTTTCATTTGCTGGCGAATGAAGTCCTCGTTCACCATCTCAATACCAGAGATCTTGTTTTCATTTGTGATCAAACGAATAGATGCATTCAAACCTGCATCCTTGGCAGCTTGAAACTCAGCAAGCCTGATCATAACTTCGTTCTTGTGGAACCAGCCCGAGTTACTAAAGTGTATCTCAAAGAGATCTTTGTATTCTGCCAACTCCTCGTACTGCTCTTTGGTTACAGGTGCATAGCTGGCTGAGATGAAGATATCCTTCGTTGTGATACCCGCTGCTTTCTTTTGCTTGAGCCATTCGAGTGCAACACCAGAAGCAAACAAGTGGCTGTCATCCCCTTGCTGCCCTTGCCTGATGAAGGGTGTCTTCTTCAGGGACTCAATAACCTTCTTGGACTTGAACCAGACTTTGATCTGTTCTTTGGTTGCAAGCTTGAGATCTCTTGTCTCCATGTTCTCAAAGCTGGAGAACAGCCTGTTGAATTGTTTGTTGACCCAGCAGTCACCACCAAAGCAAGCTTCGATGCGGGTCTCCAGTGGGAGGATACCATTCTCAACACGTTCAATGATGGTGCGTGTCCTTTGACAGCCCTTGGTGAGGGACACTACAAGGATATCCTTCAGCTTCCCATCCTTGTTTGTCTTCTTAACGTCAGCCCACTTGTCCATCTTGGCAGCTGTGTCATAAATCTTTTGCCAATCCTTGACACGCTCAGGGTTGGTGTTGATAGCTCTCGCAGCCTTCAGCGTTGGCAGCTCGGCATCACTCTTCTTATCCTTGATCTTCGCCATCTCTCCAGGATACACAGAGACTTCATAGGTTCGCATCTCGTCAGGTGTGTTATCCCTGATATGAACTTTCTTTTGTACACTCTTCAGCATATAGTTTGGTTGCACCCATGGTGAGCCCTTACTCAGAGCTGTGGAGATGTTGGCAGGAACTTCGGCATGCCCCTTGGTCAGGTTTTCTTTTATGGCTTTGACAAGGTCATTAACGTCTTCCTCAGTGATCGCATTGAATCCCAACTTCTTCATGAACTGATTGATAAGGTCTACCAATCTTTGCTTCAGGGTTGGGTCAGATCCGTCCATGAATTTGTCGATCAAGATCTCGTTGGCGATGCGTCTCCTGTTCTCAATGGTGTCTGCCCACTCATACTGTTTGATCCTTGCTTTGATCTCACTTTGGTACTTTGATTTTATTCTGTCAAGCAGTGGGTTGAGACTATCACCGAGAAGTTCATCGAGGCTGAAGTGTCCCAGCTCGTGCATCACTGTGTAGCCAACAGAATCCTTGTCTTGAATCACATCTGAAAAGAGATAGATCGTTTTTGTGTTCGGGTCGAAGAGACCTGCCACATGACCAAGAGCACCCTCTCTCTTCATCGAATTATACAGGTGATCATTCTCCCCTTCCAGATCTTCATTTGCCTTTAACACAACAATTTTTGCGATTTTCGCAAGACCGATCTTGGCTCGCTCAACAACACGGTTGACATCCTTTACCGAGAGCCCTTCACCTGTCATGTACTGCGGGGACTTCTTCCTGAGCTTCGATTCTGGTTTAGCGGGAGCCTTGGTTTCCTTACCCTTGGTACTCTTCGGCTCTTCTTTCTGAACCTTCTTCTCTTCGCTGGGCAGCTCTTCCAGGATTGCTTCGTACAGCTCACCATAGCGTTGGACTATTGGAAGGACTTCTTCCTTCGCCTTGTACAGGGGTGTTCCTTGGCTGGTCCTTCTCTTGATCAACCGGGCATACATCTTTCCAGGGTTTAGCCAATCCTGGTAGTTCTCACGTCCACCGATCTCGGCAATCTCTGCCATCGCTGTGGAAAGTTCTGGACTGTTCGCCAGGATCATGTCTTCGATTTCGGTCAGGTCCACCTGAGATGCAGCTGTATCCTTTTTTATACGCTCTTCTTTGGTTTCCTTCTTCGCTGCTTCCTTCTCCAGGACTTCCTCTGGCTCCTCGGCCTGAGTATACAGATCGGCATCAGCCCACTTCCCGGCAATTGTTTTGCCAGTTTCTTCGTCTTTGATAACAGCTTTGCTGGGTTTCTTTGGGGTAGGCTCTGAGGTTTTGGCCCTTGCTTTTTCCAGCTCAGCCTTGGCTGTGCTTGTCTTCTCTGGCTGCTTGGGCTTGGCCTTGCTGCGTTCCTGGGCAATAAGGGCATCAACGCCCTTCTCTCCGGGAGATCGTTGATCCTGGGCTTGATTTGGCTTTGCCTTGGCTGCTTCTTTGGCCTTCTGTTCCTTGGCAGCTGCTATGTTGAGGTCCGTGATTCTCTTGTCTGCCATCCTGGTGAGGGCAGAGATCACCGTGCTCAATTTGGGGTCGAGTTTACCAGCATCCCTAGATTTCTCATTAACTTCATACTTCAAGGAGTTGAGTTTCTTGGGGTTCTCCTCGTTTGTGGCGAGGGCTTTGTGGAGGTCACGGATGGGTTTTGACACACGGGTGATGGTCTTGTCCCCGGTCTTCTCTAAGAAGTTGAGAACATTGGAGGTTTCAGTCATAGCCCCTTCGGGGGTAGACATGGCCTGGTTGAAGCGAAGGTTCTCAACTTGCTGTGCCCGGAGCTGGGCTTGCTGCGCCTGAGCTACCTGAGCCTGAGCCTGTTCCTGCGCCTGGACTTGTGCCTCTTCCTGGGCCTGAGCACGTTCCTGTTGGACCTGTTGGACTTGAGCCTGTGCCTGTGCTTTCAGCTCTGTGTCCTGCTTCGTCTCGTCCTGGGCAATAGCCACAGCTGTGTCAGGCATGCCAGAGCTGAGCTGTGAGGGCTCTGTGTAGACAGCTGTTGTTGCTTTCCGCTCAAACTCTGCTATCTCTTTGTCTTCAGCTTCCCGCTCTAAGATACCCCTTCCCTTGGCAGCTTCTTCATCAGTGTACGTCTTGTTCGCAGCTTGCCTTTGGAAGGCTTCAAATTCTCTGTCCTCAGCAGCTCGGTCCTCAGCCTTTGTGGGCTCGGGTGCTTCTCCCAGCTCGGCTTCTTTCGATTTCCTGAGTGCTTCAGCTTTCTCTCTTGCTTCACGTTCTTCCCTCTCGTCTTCCAGCTCTAAGTTAGGATCAGCAATCTCCATCTGAGGGAAGATCTCACGAGGCTCGGGCTCTTGTGGCAGCTCTTTCTGGAGACCTGTTACCCTGTCCCTTTCAGCGAGCTGTTCTCTCCTGGCAATGTCTGCTTCCTTTGCTCGTTCCTCTGCTGTAACCTTGTCCACTGGCAGCTCAAGGATGCCACGTCCAGGTGCTGGGGTTTCAACTTCCTTCTCTGTCCCAGCGAGATCCTTCTCGGAGACAGTGGGTGTCTCCTCTTCTTCTGCAAAGGCAGCGTCTACATCTGAGCTAGGTTTGACTGTGGGTTTCCCAGCTGCGGAATCGGATGCGCTCTTCTCCGCTTTGTTCTTGAAGTACGCATTGACATCGAATGCAGTTCTAGCTGCTGCTGCTGCTCCTGGGATTAGACCACCAACACCAGCTGCAACAGACATTGACTTATTTTCTTGGGCTTGAAACTCTGGAGATGCCCATACTTCCCTGACCTTTTTTGCAAGTTGTTCTGGAGTATCATTCGGGTACAGAGCCATTGTCTCAGCGACAACTGACCACCTGCCCTGTGATACTTCTTCAACTGTTTCACCTGCTGCACCAGTGAGTACCCCCTGCATTGTCGTGACAACACGTGACAGTGCTGGGCTTTTTGCAGCAGCTTTCTCAAGCATCTTCCAAGCTGCCTTGAGTTCAACAATGGTACCACCAGATTCCATTATAGCTTGTGGCAGCGCACTGACCATTGCTGCTTGACCAGCGTCTATCTCAGACAGTCCCTTCTTTCTAAACTTGTCGTAGTCATCCCCGTACATCTGAGCGTACATCAGGGAAAACCCACCGGGACCGCTTACCATGGTCGCAGCCATAGGAAGAGCAGACTCACCAAGTGCTACGCCAACATCTTCAAACCACCCCGCTACAGTGCCTTCCTTGAAACCACGTTTCTCGTCAACCTTGGGGAAAGCTTCAGCTGCTTTACGAAGCAGTGGAGGGAGCACATCATGCTGCTCTTTTCTTAACTCTGCTCTCTTCTCTTTATTGAATCCCGTCTGAGTTTCAAGCTGCTGTTCCCTTTGGTCAGCAGTTTCTGCCAGTACCTGCTCTAGGATTATTCTCTTCTCAACAGGGTCAATAGGTTCTGTTGGAACCTTACCAGGCTTGGTATAATCTGCACCAGGATGTTTTTCAAAATATCTGCGGAGAGCTTCCTCTCTCTGCCAATCAGCAATGTCAGCCTCTTTCCAATCCTGACTTTCAACCATCCCGGCAGCACCCCGAAGCATAGAACCGGGACTGCCAATAATACCCTGACCAATACGCTTCTCCGCTTGAGCGAGCTGTAGCATTGTGGACTCGTCACTCATGTCTTCTTTCTTGGAAGAATCGACTTCGTCCCACATCTTGCTAAGCAGGTCTGTTTGATCTGAGTCTACTTTGTCTTCGGATTCTACCTCTGGTTCTTCAGTCTGTTCTCCAGTGGTTTCATCCCACAGTTGATCAAGTATCCCCACGCTGTCACCTCGTTAGATTCGACCTTTCAGGTTAGGATTCTTTTCCAGAATAATCTTTATTGCCTCAGTCTTACCCTTCCCCTGTGCCTTCAGGTCAGCCATCATTTTCTTGATGCCAGCCTGTTCATCTTTGCTCAGCGGTTGTGGTTTTGGTGCCTTGGGGTCAGCTTGGATTCCCTTCCCCTTCCCCTTCTTGTATTTCTCATCTATCTTTTTGAGATGATCACCAAGTGATGCACTGCTGAAGTAGTCTTCCAGCCCAGCCTCTTTGATTTTCTGTTGAATCGAAGGGCTGCTGAGTGTGAGATCTGAATCTTCTTTGAGAGCATCAGTAATTATCCTGAGCTTCGGGTTGTTCTCTTTCATCGCCATGACATACTCATCAGCAGCCTGTTTGCTAACCCCGTGGTCTCTTGCAAGCCCACGAGCAAGCTTGTCCTCTGGACTTAGGTTCTTGTCCTCTGGAGATGTTCTAGATTCTTTGAGACCTTCCTGTATAGTTTTGAATCTCTCAGCTTCCTTCAATCCGATACCTGCTTTGGTTTCCTGATTCTTGAGTTCATCACCCGTGGACTTCAGTGACCTGAATGCACGTCCCTCATCGCTGTTGGCTGGTATATAGTTCTCGTTACCGAGATCAATCATGTCTCCAAGGGGTTTCCCGGTGTCAACGTCCACCATGTTCTTGACAAGCAGAGCACGATTTCCGCTCTTGTCGAACACCTCAGTTGCAGCAGAGATCGCTGCGATGTTATGTTTCGTTGCCTCGTCAGAAGACATGACATGATTTGCTGCAAACACCTTCGGGTCTTTGAGACCCAAGGCATAGTTTTGAAACTTGCTGAACATGTCACGAGTGCTCTTGAAGTTATGAGGTGTCTCTTCTCCTGTGAGGTTGTTAACCTCAATATAACTTTTCTTGTCTGCGCCAAACTTGATGTCACTGTTTGTGTTCACAAACTCAAATGCTTTCTCAACATATGGGAGAGCTTCATCAGGATTGTCCTCGTCAAACAGTGACAGTGCTTTCGCAAAGGTCTCGTGTGCAAGGACCATCTTCTTATCAATGTCCTGCTTCCAGGTCTCGTGACGAGCCTTCTTTATGTTCTCGTCTTGAGTGAGCTGGTTGATGTGCTCGGCTCTTGCCAAGCTGAAAGCCTTGGGATTGAATCCTGGGTCATTGTAGTCTGGCCTGAAGTTGGGGTCTTTCCCAAACTCTTGTGAGTACGTCTTTACGTCAGCCTCATCTCTGTTCTTCTTTACTTGGTCGAACAGACCTGTAGCCATCTGACCTATGATCTGCCAATCTCTGATCTCGCTGCTGTCATCGTGAGAGTTGCCCATGATCTTCCCCCTTATCTCATATCACCGGGACGTTGGTTCTTCAGTTTGGACAAACCGAACCAGCCCGTGCTTTCATCAACCATCCCCCCACCACCAGAAGCAGCAATGCTCTCGTCTTTGTTCCCACCAATTGCACTGCCGATAGCTTTCCCAGCTGTGCCGAGAACCAACCCAAGAGTTGAGCCACCACTTATGAGGGCACTACCTACTGCGAGACCCGCACCAATGATGCCCATGATTCCACTACCAGAAGACTTAGTCTGTGTGTTTGTAGTGGAAGAGCCACCCTTTGACATCGCAGCCATTGTCTGCCCAACACCGTGCTGTACTGTCGCAGCCTTGTCCAACGGGTTGCTGACATTGTAAAGTCCAAGTGCCATTACACACCCCCTATTCCGATGTTTCGTTTGTTCATCTGGTTAGCTTCGGACAGCCTTGCGAAGTTGATCTGCTCAACCTGATTCCTTGCTTGGTTGGATGCAGTACCAATTGCCTTTGCTTTCTCTATGCCCCTGTTAGCCATAGCTCCCATGAACCTGTTGCTGTTCGGGTCTATGCCAAGCCTACCCGCTTCTCTCCTGAGACCTGCCTCTTCGTCAGCGAAGGAACTGGCAATGTCAGCTCTGGCTTGCTGCACTTTCTCCTCGGGGTTGATCCCCTTCAGTGCTTGCTTGTAGTACTCAGCCATCACAGGCTTAGCCAGCTGTGTCTCTTCCCTGATGTTGCCAAGAATGCCCTGAGCTGTGTTCAACTTTTGCAGCTCTGTCTCTGTCTGCGCTGGGATGAGTGCACGGTTGGACGCAATCTGTTCCTTCTCCATCGGCTGATAGTAGCTCTCATAAAACTTGAAGTACTCGTCAGCGATGTTCTGCTCCTTCTCAGCAACCGTTGCCATCCTCGCATTGTATGCGTAGTCAGGTGTGTTCACCGTTGTTGAGGTGGAACTCCCACCACCCTTGAACCGCACACAAGGCCCGAACACCTCGCCTTCCAGAATCTCACCCGTCAAGCTGTTCATCATCACTTGGTGAACTCTCATCTCTCAGATCCTTCCTTGTAATGTATTGCATAGTGCATGTGATACTGTGACCTTCCTTGCTCCAAAGGTAGTGAGGCACCTCACCAACTTCTTTGAAGCCAACCTTTCTCGCATACCCGAGTGCAAACTTGTTATCACTCGGTGTCATGCCCATGATCACCTCGTAGCCAAGGTGGTCGAAACAAATTCTCATTGCCTCTTTGCCAATTGGCACTCGGTCCTTCGTTCCGAACAGCTCTACAAATAAAGTGAAGTGACATGTGGCATGTGTTCTCTCAAGTCTATTCAACCACCACATTGCAACGGGGTGGTCATCAGGAGCCAGGACAACGTGCAAGATTGCGCCTGGACTTTTCATGAGCTGTAAGAACTGCTGTTCGTCTTTGATCGATCCATCATAGAACAGCTGATCACCTAGCCCCTCTTCATATACTCTTCTGTACAAACCGAGAATGTCTGAATCTTTGAATGTCGGAATACCATCAACCGTAGTGTACGGCACAAACCTGTACTTCATTCTCCCCCCTCCAAATCTTAGTGTACTGTGGATAGCTCCCAAACATTTCTGTAAGACTGCCAGCTCCACAGCTCACCTGTTAGACCTGCCAGAGACGCATCATCGTCAGTCATATAGGTTGCAGTCCACACATACTTTGAATCAGTCCCATGACTGCTTATCGTCATTACGGAAGCTTGATTTACACCATACCTACACTTATACTCAGTACCCCGAATAACAAAATAATTGCTCCAAGAATTCACACAGGGCTGCTTCCAACCCCAAATACCAGAGCTGCCAACATCGTAGTCCGTTGCGACAATACGCATCATATTAGCAGAGCTGCTCCAGGTCAAGTTACCATCTGCCCCATAGAGGTTGAGACCATACGAACCAGAAACAGCATCGCTGTTTTCCATTGGGGTATACACCCTCCAGTTTACTGGCTGGTGAGACCCACTAGGTGCAGACATGTATGCCAGGTTAAATCCTATAAAATCAGAACCACTCATCACTATGCTCTTGACACCAGCAAACATTTCTTCCCCTGAGTCCTCTGGAAAGTTGAGGGCAACAAGCGGAACCTTTGTCGTAGAGCTAGAGAATTCTATGTACTCCACACCAATCTGTGTACCTACCCCGGTTGCTGTGAAGTCACCTTCCTCGTACACCTTGAACTGTGGTCTGATGGTACTGATAGTCGCATCACCAGATACATTATGAACTTCCAATCCCCAGCTACTCATGACCCAACGTATGCGCCTCCGTAGATAAAAACATAAACCAGTGTGTCACAGTCTGGTATGTCCCCCTCTCCGAACCCAGTTGGATATGGGTGCCAATCGAATTCTGTTTCGCTGTGCCAATGGCAATACACTGGAGCACCTAGCGTGTGCTGCCCAGCTGTTTCTATCGGAATGCCTATCGTAATCTTTTTGTACCCCTCCAGCTCAGGATGGTCTTCACTGTCTTCATCCCCAGCTGTAATTATTTTATGAAATGCAAAGGATGGGTAAGACCCTGTCAAGTCAAGAGTCACATTACCAACTGAGTCCCAGCATTTGAGTCCGTACTTTTTATCCTTTGTAATGTCACCCCCTGTTATTGAGGTTGTGACCAGAAGTGGGGATTCTTCTGGTAACCCGGATGGAAGCGAGATCGGTATTGTAGCACTGCATGCACAGGTGTACGTTACCCAGGCACAGTTTGTCCCACCCGTGTACTCAGATGGGTTGAACGATTCAGCATTATGGTCATGGTGTGTTATGACAATTGATGGTCCATTAGTTGCATCAGGACCATCGAGTGTCCCCTCAGCCTCTGAGGTCCAATCAAAGTCAGTTGGCTTTGTGCTGACAGTTGGGTTTTCATCCAACAAAAAAGCTACTGCAAACCATTTCTGGTCTCCCGAGGTAATTGTGGTATGTGAAGCCACTGTCCATGTGCTGCTGTTGGCATTGTAATACCTTGTAGCATCCAGATATATTGCACCGCTTACCTCATAAGATTTGAGGCTGGCATTATGACTGCCTGTCCAAGTCATCTTGAAGGCATCCTTGGTCCCACCCTCAGCAACCTTCCAATACACAGCTGTGGCTAAACCGTAAACGGTGACAACAACACTGCCCCATGCCAGTGTCCAATTTTCACCTACAGTTGCGTCCCTTGCAAAGGAAGACGTAGGCCAATCAAGCACTGCAAATTGAATGAGCAGGTTACCCTCAGTGGGTGTTGTACCCCAAGCCCCTTGTGTTATAGAGGTTGTGGCTGCTGCTGTTGTATCTTTGTATTGAACAATTGACGGAGCTGCCATTGCTTTTCCTTACACAGGATCATTCACTTGTATATATGCTGCCGTTGTTGTCACACTGTCATCAGCAGTAACCGCTGTCGAAGTACAAGCCCAATAAGCAAGCAGGGTTGATGTGGAGGTGTCCACGATTGCTAGATAGGTGATTGTTCCTGCTGTGTCAATTGGTATTGCAGTGAGAGGTAGTAAGTAGGTTCTCCTTCCACCAGTGACATCATGGTAAGCAGCAAAGTCTGAATTAGAGATTGACTTGACCCCAAGCACATACGTTACTGTCGCCTTGGTGTAAGTATCGGGCTCAGCACTGCACAGACAAAGTCGATCACAATTGGAAACGATGTAGTCCAATATGTCTTCGAGACCAGCATCAGGAATATATTTTGTAGCCATGCTTCACCCACTCTAAGGAATGTAACCGAGATGCACTCTGAGAACGTCAGCGTCATCCCAAATCTTCAGCCACTTGTTTGTCAGGTCAATCTTGAACTGTGCATCACTAGACTGTGCAACCCCAGCTGTGATAGTCCCAAAGTCAGCTGCTATTGCTGACAGCGTTGCAACGTTGATCTCCGTTGCTGTCACTGCATCTGCATCTATCTTCCCGGCTGTAACAGCCAGAGCTGCAATCTTGTCAGCTGTGACACAGCTCGCATCAAGGTTGTCTGTGACTATCGTCCCATCGACAACCATGTTCCCATCAATCCCAACCATCGCCTCACCACCAACGTCACCAGTTGTGAGGATTCCACTTCTCTCCCAGTAGTGAGAGTTTGTAACGGGTGGTGTTCCAGAGGATGGTGCTTGCGCCAGCGTGTCAGCATGGATACAGCGATAGACCCTGATCTGACTGTCCGTGCATGTGTAGCTTACCCGGTCATCAATCTGATACGTTGTCCCAGCATTGTACGCAGCTGGAGACGTGCCCTTGAGAGCAGTCATGAGATTGTTAATGGTGGTCTGTATACTATCAACACCATAGACCAAGTACCCGTTGACTGCGCTTGTGGGCTCCCATGTTGATGCAACACCGTCCCAAGACATGGCCCTTACCCAGTACCAGTAATCCTTGGTCGGGTCTACGTTTGAGTGCAGGTACTCATGTTGTGGGTATGTGACAATGCCTGTTTGAACAGCTGCACTTCTACTGGCAGATGTTGCTATCCATACTTCGTAATGGGAAATCAGCTCTGTGGAAGAAGTCGGATTTGTCCAGGTAACAAGGTGATTGAATGCACCTATCCTTCCTGCGTCAGTGTCTATGACCTGCTTCAAGTCTGTCGGAGGAGGTGGAGCCGTGAGGTCCGGGGTGTCACCGAGAATCTCAGCTCCAGACTCTTGCAGATAATTTACGAGACTTGAACTTGCCATGTCACGGAGCGTGACCATCCTGTCAGCTTCGTTCCCACGCTGACCAAGCATCGTCTCGATGATCTCCTTTACAGCTCTGTTGAAGTCAGGATGATCAGCTGCGGGTAAACCACGATACGCACTTGATGGAGTTGAACTTGCCATTATACCAGCTCCGAAGCACTTGTTGCTAATTGTACAGAGTCCACAGACGTGAGCGTTCCAGACAGCTGGAACTCTTTATCTGTTGCACCACAGTCAGAGGGCAACCTGAAAATACCCTCAGCTGTGAGTGACTTGCTCAGCTTCTCAGAACCATTGAGGTAGTATTTGAATGTCAGTGAACCAGCTCCGTAGTTGCCCTTGACCTTGGCGCAGTTGAACTTGTCAGGGCTCACAAACTTCTTAGACTTCCAGGTGAACGTCAGCCCCGTTGCATTGGTGTCAAAGGAAATGATGTACGAGTTGACACCGCTGTTGTCAGTTCCCAACACGTAGAGCGTGTCGTCTGTTGAGTAATGGTAAACGTCCCTCACCACTGTGATCGTGGAGGGGATCGTAAAAGTTGTGACCTCTCCTGTCTGAGGGTCAACACTGATCCCTGTGTTTGAGCCAGCAACGAATGCGGTGTAGCAATCCCCGTACCACTCAGCTATAAAGTTTGATGGACCGAGAGCAGTCCACTGTGCTCCTGTGTATGTGTTAGCTGTGACACAAACAACAGAGGAGCCATTGCAGAAGTAAAGCCCATCCGATGCTGGGTAGTAAACCCCATCTGCGGTACTCACTACCCCACGCTGTGACATACACTTTGTGCTGATTGGCACAGCTGTGCTGACCAGCGAATCTGGTGTAGCCCCCGTAACGATGTAAGGAAAGCTTGAAGACAGAATCAGGATAAACTCTTTTGTTGCCCCTATTCCAGTTATGTCACTGTCAACACTGACCACATAGTCTGTCGGGTACGCATAAGGGACAAAGGGCTCGGAAACGTACATGTCTTTCCCGTAAGCACCAATGAGCATACCATTGTGAGCCTGTGTCAAATACAGCAGAGCTGTGGGTGGAACAGCCCAATCCGTTGTTTCGAGAACATCTGTGCTAACAGTCTTCAAGGAACCTGCGTTGTAATCAGAGTACGTTGTGTTGGCAAATGCAATCTGATCAAGGTAGCAGTACTCCGCTCCTGTTGTTCCAGAAGCAAGCCTGTAGATCCTCTTGTACTGAAAATTGTTGGCAGTGTCTGTCGGGGTTGTCAGGACGCTGAGGTTTACACCCTCTCCGTTCTCAACATCTATCACAGCTGTTGCAGGTGACGGAGCTGATTCCTCACCCCAAGCTGTAACCATTGTGAACACATAGCTCACAGTGGCTTGGGTTGTTCCGTCTCCCGTGCCCGTGATAGTCAGAGTAGGAGCCACAGCTGGAGGGGTGACACCAAGTCTATATGATGTTGCAGTACCCCACAGAGTACTGTTTGACTGTTTAGGAAAAGTACCGTCTGAAAAATAAAACCTGTTGAGTGATTCCTGAATGAAGCTGTCAACTACATACGCAGTGACACCTGTCCCAAGAGTTATCCAGCTGCTCCCGCATCTCCACAATGTCTTCGGAAGAGTGGTAGCAAGAGTAGACACAGCTGTAATACCTGACATGCTCCTAAGATCACCCCTTGAGAGATCAACATTGCTTGCAGTCTGAGCCTGATTGACCTCCAAGTTCTTGGGGTTCTTTATTGGAAATGTTCCCGCAAAGTTGGTAACAGATATGGCTGGCATGCTTACTCCCAATCAACTTGTCCAAATAGTCTTGGAGTTACCTCAAGTGGTGTACCACTGAATGCCTTGAGTACCTTCATCCTTGCTCGGCTTACCCCACGTTTGTACTCCACATAATACATGGCTGCACCAGCAGGGTCTGTCCATTCCTTACCAGGCATAGACATGATCTTGTACTTCACACCAGCTGCGATGGTGTCCACCCAATCTTCAAGCAAGCAATCGTCAACTGTGGTAGCTGCCCGTGTTGGTTTCACTGACATTCTGATGTACAGGTTCTCATCCGTGGTTTCCCTGTCGTAGATTCTGATTGTGGACGTTGATGGGAAACTGAAATAGATTGTGTTGTCATCGTGGAGACTTTCCCACACATCATCTGGAATTGTGTTCTGCAACTCCCTGTACTTTGGAATGTAGGTTGTCCCATCAAGGTTGAATTCCAGAACTGTTACGGGTCTGCTCGTTGTAAGCCACTCACCGAGGGGTATGTCAATTGCGTTCTGGTAGTCTTCATCAATGTCATCAGAGTCCAGCTCCACGTTGAACTCCCGTGTCAAGATGTGTGTCTTGTCACAGAAGTCAATGATCACACTGAGTATCTCCCTTTCCACTATTGGATCGGGACAGGGAAGAACATCAGCAGCAACATACTTCTTGAAAGTTGTAATCGCCTGAGACATTACTTTCCTCCCTGTCCACGTTTAGCATTTATCAGCAGCTCCATCTGGTCTAGCTTGCCGAGGCTCGTTAGAAAAGATTGATAATGTGCGATAGCACGTTCCGCATTCTGGACATAGTCCGCATCCCTGCTGAACGCTCTGAACAGAATGTAGTCCAGAAGAGTGTCAGCATGTTCGTCCCCGAGAGTGATGGACGCATCTATAGCAATACTGGTCGGCATGGTAGCAACCACGATCTCAAGATAGTTGGTCCCCGGAGACTGTGGATAGACCATAAACTTCTTCGGGGTTGTCTTGGGGTCGTAGACCACATGCTTGACCGTTGTGCTGGCGGTCTCTGTTGTCCAAGTGGGCAACGAGGTATCCATCCACCTTCTATCCACAACAGTCACTGGTGCCCCTCTCGTGGTCCCCGTGGTACCCATGTTGCAGAACGCATCAAGAAGAATGATTCCCCCTGTCGGGAGTGTCTGCCAAAGGCCAGAGGCTAGAAGAACAGATGACACAGAAGGGTTAGCATCAGGCTTCTCTTTTACGATCACCCGCATCCCTTGATTCAACCAAGCCAGCAGCTCTGCTTGAGTCCACCGGGTATTGGAGGAATCCTGGAGAATCTCTTCTGCTTGGTCTACAATTGCTGAAGCTAAAATGTTTGCCATTGTGTCTCCTTATGGGGCAGGGAACGGTCCCTTAACAATCGAGTACGGAAACCTTTGAACCTTCCGAACTTTCCATTCGATGTCCCCGTTCTGAACAACTACCTGGGCAAGCCTGTCCTCAACAGCATCCTTGATACAGCTGTCAAGAATGTACGTGGGCACATCAATCTCAACTTCCCGTGGAAGATAGAACGCTCTTCCATTGTGACCAACAAAGATATACGGCAGGTCCAGCTCTGACGTATTGTGAAAGACCACACGGGTGAGCATAAGGTTGGGGATCTCTTTCTTGAGAACATCGATGCCAAGAGCCTTCACTTTGTCATCATCATCCTCGTCCTCAGTGAGTATCTCTCCAGCTTTCTCTTCTTTCATCACAGCAGCTTTCAGAGCTGTAATTGCTTCCTTCCTGGCGAAGGGCTCAATCTTGACACCGTACTTTTCAAGCTCTGCCTGAATCTCCGAATCTTTCCACAAATAATAATTTATCGACTTAGACATGTTCTTCTCTCCCTCCAGTGTTCATCCCTCCAGTTATAAAATCCAGGGAGGAGTGGAGGGGGCTCCTCCCTGGTTTACAGCCAACTCACTGATTAGTCAGTGAGGTAACCGTCAGCCTGAGCTGCGCACTCTACCCGGACCATCCAGGAGTCATTGAGGATAATAGTCGTAGCCATGGTTTTCCAGGCAACGTGTCCCCTTTGAGCCATCGGGTCAGAATCAGAGGGTTTGGGGTTAACCACCATGGGCACGATGCTCTCTTTCCCTTTGAGGGGAACGAGGCCATACGCATCCTTGGCGAAGTAAAGAATGGGATACACGTCAGCGTTAGTCCCATTGGTCTGAACCACGTTGGTTCCACCAGTAGCACCCGCAGACTTCCAGGGCTCCACAATGGTGGACACGATGTAACGGCAATCACCGATCTTGCCAATCTCGCCTTCCAGCGGGGCAACCGTGCCGTACTTTTCACTCGCAACGAAACCACTGGCTTTGCGAATATTGTATTCCAAGTCAGGGTGACAGATGGCGATGAAAGCAGGGCTGATCGCTTCCGTTCCATAGGACGGGGTTGACTTCACGATGGAGGTAATAGGCCGAGCAAGCTGCCTCTTGAGCGTCCTGACAGCGGTCCTCTGCACGGTAGCGGAGAACACAGCATTCACGTCAGACCGCTGGGTATTGGCAACCGCAGCGTAGACCACGTTGGTCCCGGCCTTGAGAACGTTGAAACGGGCTTTCTCCATGATGATCGCAGCCTGTTCCCCGAGGACTTCAGTAGCCTCAGAGAGGATGGGGTCTTCATGGGTATCCATGATCACGTCAGTGATCACGGTCCTGTCACCGTACTGGACCAGAGTAGCATCGATGTCCTGCTTGTCCAGCTGGGTGGCATCAGGGGTCACACCTTCCGAGAGCTGCTTTTGCGTGGGGTCGAAATTCGAGGTCGCAAAATAGTCCTTCGGGGTGAACGTGGTGACGCTAGAGTGTTTCAGAAAGTAGCGTCTGAATTTGATGGTTTTGGAACTATTCTTCGGAAGGGGTTTGCTCTGCCCGTACTTCTCGAAGACCATGAAAGGCATTCCTCTGGTGAGGAGTTCTTTCACAACATATGCAGCAGTCCTGGGACTGATATCACCATAAACGGTATTCATCGTAATTCTCCATGGTTGTGTTAGCCACGGATTGCGTCATCCCACCCTGCATCAAAATCGTCCTTGTCAGTTCGTCCTTTCCCTTTCGGGCTCCCGCTTGCGCTGGAATCAACTGCAAGGAGGTCTTGTGCTTTCTTGGTAGAAGGTTTAGTCCGTGACGGGGTTGGTGTCTCTTTGGTGGTGCTCGACTTCTTGTACAAGTCGAACATCTCTATAACCTCTTCTGTTGAACCTTCCTTCACCACTCTGTCAAGACTTTGCTGCATGATCTTGGGTTGTGTCTCAATCCACTCAGTTAGCTTTCCAGACTTTACAATGTCCTTCCAATCTGAATGTGCCTTGCCGATAGTTTCAAAATGTGCATCGTCATTGCTCTGCTTGATGCTCTGCTCAATCGGCTCGATCTTCTTTGCTACCTGAGTGATCTTGGGCTCAATGTCCTTGATCTTGTCATCAACAATCTTGCTGGCGATCCTTCTCGCCAGTGCCTTGATAGGCTTCTCGAGTGACGGGAATTCTTCCACGAAGTCCTTCAGAACTTGGTCATCTTCCTCCCCACCAGGGAGAGCTTCCCCGCTCTTGGCCTGAGTTGAGTCTCGTTCTTGGAGCTTCTTTTCGAGGGCTGCTCTCGCAGCTGCCTCATCCTCTGCCCTCTTGTTGGCAGCAGAGATTCTGCCTTCCCAAGATTTCATCTTCTGTTCAACCTTGGCTCTCTCTGCTTCCGCAGCCTCTGCCTTGGCTTTCCAATCGATCTCCTCTTGGGCTTCAGACTTTTCTTCTTCCTTCGGTTCTTCCTTTTTCTCTTCTTCAGCTGGCTTCTCTTCCTGCACTTCCTCTTCAGGCTTGTCCTCTTTTACTTCTTCCTTGGCAGGTTCTGGCTCAGCTACTGCTTCCTTGAATGCCTCATCAAACACTTCTTGATCGGTCTTCTCTTCAGCAGCTTCCTCTTTCTTTTCCTCTTCCTTCTTCTCTTCGTCAGCCATGTTCCCCTCCTGGTATCCGAGACAATCTTCCCTGCTCGGGCCGAATAACATGTTAGTCTCCTATCGATCCGCTGTAAACCTCTTTGGGCTCACCGGGTGCAGTAAACTTCAGAATCTTTCTCAGTGCTGCAATTGCACCCTGGTTGCGGACTACGTCTTCCTGCTTCGCTGAATCGTTTGCTTCTCTGTACGATTCAATCTCCCTGGAGAAGAGAGTCCTGAATAGCATGAAACACTCAGTCCCCTCAAACTCCTTTATCTTGTTATATAGGTTGTCCTTCTGCACTAATCACCTCCGGGACTTTGCCCCCCTGCAATTCCGCAGGTGTAGTAGATTCCATGGTAGGACGCATCCCACCTTCTTCCTGTGGATTGACATGCCCACCAGATGAAGCCTTCATCTCTGCAAGCTTCATTGCGAATGCCTTCTCCTCTGCTTGAGCCTGTGCTCTAGCATCCTCTTCCATCTTGATAGTGTTGGAATCCTTGATCAGGCCCAGCTCTCCAAGGTCCATGGCTTTAGCCATCTCCTTCAGCACGTTGCCACGGTTTGTGTACATCAGGTCAGTGGGGTTGTTGGTGTAGTTCAAGAACTGCATCAAACTCTCCATCCTCACCTCTCGTGCAATCAGGGAAGAAGACCCAACAGCTGTAATGCTGAAGTCGCCCTTGACATGTTCCTTCGGGTTGAACTCCATGTTCCAATGATACAAAGCTTTGATGAAGGGCTTGGTGATACCATCATCAAAGTTCTTGATCTGTTCTTTCAGCGTAACGTTGGCAGCACCCATGAGCATCGACAAACCAGTGGCTGTCTTCCCTGCACCCTGCACCTGATTACTATCACCATACATGAACCGAGGAATCGTGGTGATGTCATCAGCGGAGTTCAGGAAGAAGTTGATCATGTTCATGTACTCTCCCGTGTAGCTCGTCACATTGTACACACGGATAGCGGGAGACGCTGCTTCCATTCCCATCCCATCTCTTGCGAACACCCTGAAGGGATAGATGTCCCTCGGGTCTTCTGAGGTGTCAAGAAGGTCAGTGTTGGCTTCAATGATTGGCCCAGCTGCAATGGCAGCGTTGTCAAGCATGGCTCTCACACTGGCGTTGAACAGCTTCTGCACATCTCTCATGATCGTGGGGATGCCTTCACCGAAGATGCTCGTGTCATCTTTCTCGTAGTAGTACACGTGGTACGGAATCTCGACACCGTCAATGCCAGACACCACAGCTTTGATGATTATAGGACCAAGGAGCCAGATGTTCACGGCAACTTCAGGACCGAGTGTCTCTTCGTCTATATCAACACCAGCCTCAATGAGATCTGCTGAATTGACATATCCCCAATATTCCAGAATCTCGTATTTCTGTCTGCGCTTTATTGCACCCGTTCCCGTGCCCAGCGTGGATGTCCCAGCACTCGTTGTTTCCTTATAGCCAGTAGTGCTCGAGCCTGAGCCAGCACGGTTGAGTGTGTTGAGATCCTGCTCCCAGTTCTTCAGGGGAGCATCACCTTCCTTCTGGTTCTTGATGTACGCTGTGATTGCAGCTTTGTTGAAGTCTGCCCTCTTTGCCAAATCCCACACCTTGTGTCTGGACATGACGTGTCTCTGAAACACACCACGGGCATTAGCCATGGTCCTCGCACTCATGTCAGGATAGAAGTCCCACACGGACACGTGCTCGCACCAGGGGCTGTACCGCTCCATGGACACGGTGACCCACTCTCCAGTTTGCTCATTCGGCAACCACCTCTTGACTATCTGTCTCTTGACCAGCGGTCCCTTGAGAACACCCGTCCCATAAAGGTTTCCATCTTTGATGGTGTTGCGAATGGTCTGCCTGTACTTCAGTTCTACGAGCTGGTCAGCCATATCCATCTCCATGGCTTCACAGCGTTTCTTCGCTTCCTTGTTGATCTCCTGCTTGATAAACTCCTCTGAGATCTCCTGACCTGTCTGTGCTATGTACTGCTCAACAAGACCCTGGACAAGCTGTGGGTTCATCTCAGGAACAGGGGTAGGTTCAATGCCCCAGTTCTTTTCCCCGTTAGCAGGGAAGAGCAGGTCCGTTTCACGAGCTGAGACTGCATTCACCTTTGTTCTGGTGATTGACAGGAAAGCCTTCGATCTTTTAGGGTGGAAGTTCTTCAGCACAGCCGGGTCGTACTCACCTCTCCACTGTCTGAGATCTTGCAGCCATCTCTCTTCCAGCTCACGTCTGTCGATCTCGTACTCATTGAAAAGCCCCTTCAAGGTAAGCGCAAGCGGTGTCATGTACTTTGTGTAGTCATCATCCGTTGCAATCTTCTCTGCCCTTGCAGCTGCCTGAAAGGTTTCTGTGTACAACTGTTGATCCTGCTCTTGTTTCTTGAGGTCGTTCTGGTCCACTGTTTACCCCTTAGTACCCAGCAGATTGATCAGCTGGGTTGTTGTATGATGCTGGTCTCATCTTCTTTCTCTTCTTGCCTGTTCGACCTTCTGAGCACTCGAGAGCTGCGTACTGCAAAGCTTCATGAATATGGCTGTAGATATTCTTTTCCCACTTGTCCTTAAACAGCCCTACCATATCATCAGTGACTTGCATTGCGCTGGTTCTCTTCTTCTCAAACTTGAAGTCGCTGATGAAGCCCTTCCGCAGATACTGACATTTGTTCCCGAGGACCAGACCATCACGTTTTCTCAGGAAGTACACTACCGATTCTTTACGCCTCAGCTGGTTGTTTGTCTTTCCCAGCCTGAAATTCAGCCCACAATTCTTGATGATCTCAGCTGCTGCCTTAGCATCATTCTGTGATCTGTTCACAGCTGCCGGGTCTATGACCAGCTCAAAGCTGTGCTTCGGGTAGTGGATTGCAATGTGTGGCTTCAGGATATCCTGACAAAACTTCTCAATGCTGCAATCCTCTGTCACCAATTCGTCAAGGACCAGGAAGTTGCCCATAGGTGTCAGCTGTGTGAACGCTGCTGCCGGGGTAAGCCCGAGGTCCATTCCTATGATGATCGGTACCCCCATGATCGGCTGTGTCAACTTCTCACTGTAGTGGACACTGTCAATGTACTCTGGATACACAGGTCTTCCAGATCTCACCATGCCATAGTTGTTGAGCACCATGACATTGACCCACTCAGGGTCAGCACCGTAAACCATTTCCTCGTAGTAATCAGCTGGAAGGTTTGTGATGTTGTCCGCTTTGGGGTTGACAATATAACAGTTTCCACCACCATCAACAATGCTGCTCTCTCCCTGGTCAACCCGCAGCAGAGCTGGAGGTTGCCTGTAGAAGCTGTGCTTCGGAGGTTTCTCTTCCTCAGCCAGATTGTACAGCCAGTGGTTGGACGGTACAGCGTTGTAGTCACAGATGATGAACGGAGCCCTCGGACCACCAGAAGCCATGTCAGGATACCGATTGGTACGAGACTTCAGCATCTGATGCACAGCCTTCGGAATCTCGGCTGCTTCGTTGAGGTGCGCTCCTGTCAGTTCGAGTGACTGCAATTTGTTCACGTCCTCTTCCCGGTCCAGAGCTATGAAGACGATCTCGATCTCAACACTCGTCTGCCCATCAGGGTGTGGCAACCTTATCATGCCCCTGATTGGTACATCATACGTAATCGTGATCAGGTTCTTGAACCAGTTCTGCCAGGACTTTACAACCGTGGACTTCAGAGCTGGGTACGTTGCCCTGAGCACCCCGTACCTGGACCGTCTCACACCATCGTACTGCGGAACCTGCATCAGCCCGTTGAGCACAATGTGCCAGATGCACCCTGAAGACTTCCCCGAACCAACTGGTCCCATGCAGAAGATGTACTTGTTCGGGTCTAGGTGAATCTGTGCAAATGTTGGAACACTGGTATAGTTTAGTTCCATACTTACATCACACGTACTTCATAAAAGTAGTATGCATGCTTTGCGCTGTTGCTTAGCGTTATCTCAAAAATAAGTGTGTGAGCAACATCACTCTTGTACGCAGCCGTAGTCGGATAATTGAAATACACAGACACAATGTATGAGGATGAGACCACGGTCTTTACCGTATCCACTAGCTCACTCGATGTGTCTGTCTCCGAAGCAAGAGCATCCTCTGGATTGACTTTCCCAAGATAGGACTTGACGGTCACGCTGGAGAGAGTTGTTCCAGACGGAATGGCATTCGTAAAGTCAAACTTGAATGGACCGTAGTCCGTAGAGTTGTAACGAATTTCAATTTTGGTTTTGTCAAAATCCATTGCCATTGTTTGTCTCCTCTAGGAGTTGGCTCAAGTATTCCTTGGTGATATTGATTGATGGTTGAACCCAATTCTTGAGGGACATGTCTCTTATGAGTGTCTCTCTCATAACCCGGAACACTTTCCTGTTGACTTTGTAGCTGTCGATCAGTTTCTTCATGCTCCTAGCAAAGGTACCGAGTATGTCTGACTTGTAAACATTCTCATTCCAGTTATACGTAAGGAGCACAAAAGCCTCAATCACAGCCTCACCATTCTTGTCGAACCCCTTGCTCATGAATGCATCAGACACAGCTGTGAGTGCCTCGAAGACCCTGTCCTCAGAAGCAAGCTGAGAAGGTGGGCTCAATTCGAGATCCTCTATCATTACCTTGGATATCACTTCCACCTGAGTGGCTACACCAGGAGAAAGAATATTCCCATTACCCTTGCTAAGAACTTTCTTCACAGTTTCAAAGTTCATTTTCCCCCCATGAATCTTTCCAGATACTGGTCAACCACAATCTTCTTCTCCGGGTTGCACCAATCATAAAAGTAAGCCAGCACACCCTTCTCCTTTAGCCCATCAAATGTTGCTGCAACCTTGATATGCTCCAAGGCGCACACAGTTGGTATTACCATAAACGGATCTTGGTTCACTTCAAACATTGACCCAAGGCACTGCCCTGTGCAGAAGTGACCAACAAAGCAGCTCTCACACTGTGGCATTGTTCTTGTGTGGATAGTCTCCATAGCAATCAACAGCTCCGGGTTAATTGCCTTGATGCCCACTATCTTGTCGTTCTCCACTGCAAACTTCCAGAGGTTGGTTGACTTGTACGCACAACGATGACAAACAGAGGCTGTCAGGTCTCCAACCCTGAGCTGTACTGTTGACTGTACTGAGCAACCCATCCCTCTACCTACCGTCCCCCACAAGGTAGTAACATTGAAGGGCTTATGCTGGTGACACCACTTGGGTAGATCTTCTTTCTTGACAGGAGCAAAGTCAACTATCCACCTCATCACAAACTTCCAGAAATCATAGAAGTCCTTCAGCTGTTGCCTGGACCACTCTTTATTGCGAACTTCCAGAAGATAAAGCTTCAACGGACTGATTCCGTATCTCTTGAACATCTCCTGAAACCACAGAAAATTTTCTTTCCACCTCTCAATGTTATTGCTATAGACCATAGGATGGAAGCCAACAGAATGCTTCTGAGCAAAGTTAAAAAGTTTGTCGTAGTAATCATCAGTATATTTTCTCCCATCCCTGAAAGGTCGATTCTCCTCACAAAACTTTCCATCTACAGATGCACTGAGATGAAAGCCAATACCCAAATTCTCTGCCTTTGCCAGGAGTCCCTCCATCCTCTCTGTCTTTTCCTCATCGAAAAGGAATGACATGTTTGTTGGAGTGGACAGCATTGGCTTCAATCCATTCCTCCCATAGAAGTCAAGGATCTTATCCGCAGCCTCATACCCTACGTCCTTAGCAAAAGGCTCACCAGAAAAGATCTCGAAGACAGGGTACATCTTGTTCTCTTCAAGCCAAGCCATTAGGATGTCCAGGTTATGCAGCACATCTTCCTTGTGCCCAATCGTAGCCGGGTACAAATCCTTCTTGAATTTTGCTAAGTAACAGTACTTGCACCGAAGATCACACTCACCACTGAGCTGAACCTCTAGGTGGCTGTAGTTGTTGAAAGCCTCGTCAGTAGGGCTTTTCCAAGCCTTGAAAAAAGTGCGATTCAAGAAACTTTCAACTAAGAGATCGTTCTGATTCATCGTGTTCCTTTACTTGTAGCAAACCGCAAAGTCCGCATTATTTGCGTTGTTTGTGTTGTTTGAGTAATTAGCAGCATTATCCGAACCATGGAGAGTACCATCATACCCTACATCATTCGCTGCCTCAGCAGTATTGTTCTTTGTCGCATCAATGGTATTGTCTTTATCGGCATCAACGGTGTTGTCTTTGTCCGCATCGTTGGTGTTGTTTTCCCCCGTGTCAACTGTCACATCGTCTGATGCATTCTGTGAATCATCCTGAGCTGCATCAACAGTAACATCGTTAGCACCATCAGCTGTAATGTTCTGAGATGCGTCCACACTTACATTCCTGGTTGTTTCTGCCAGGAAATTATCAGAAGCATTTACTGTCTCATCATTGGATACATCTGCCGTATCATCCTGCGCAGCGTCCACGGTGTTGTTCTTGGTCGCATCAGCAGTGTCATTCTCAGCAGCATCTACCGTGTTGTCCTTTGCTAAATCAATAGTAACGTCTTCATCAGCATCTACTGTATTGTCTTGGGTTGCATCAACTGTGTCATCCTCAGCAAGGTCAACCGCATTGTCCTTGGTTGCATCAGCAGTATCATTCTGAGTAGCGTCCACAGTATTATCTTGTGTTGCGTCAGCCGTATCGTCCTGAGATGCATCCACTGTTACATTCTTTGTAGCGTCAGCTGTGTCATCTTCTGCTGCCTCTACTGATACATTATTTGTAGCATCAGCAGTGTCATCTTGGCTTGCGTCCACTGTCACGTTTTTAGTTGCATCTGCGGTGTCATCTTGAGAGGCATCTACAGACACGTTTTTTGTAGCGTCTGCGGTGTCATCTTGGCTTGCATCAACAGTGACGTTCTTTGTTGCGTCAGCAGTGTCGTCCTGCGCAACATCAACAGTATTGTCCTGCGTAGCATCTGCTGTATCATCTTCCGAAGAGTCCGCTGAGCTGTCTTCCCCTGAGTCCATGGATGCATCTGCTGTGTTGTCCACAGATGCGTGGTACGTTTTGTTTGCAAGGGTGTCCTTGATAGAATCCACGTTGTCCCTGATTTCGTCCAGGAAAGCAAACGTGATTTTGTCACCTTGAGATAGTGAAGACCAGATAAAAGCCATTACTTCACCCCTGAGTTCTGCGAAGAATTATACGTGCCATGCTGGTCACTATCGTACCCTGTCTGGTTGGTGGCATTGATCGTATTATCTTTGTCAGCGTCAATCGTGTTGTCTTTATCTGCGTCTACGGTTCCATCATCGTCAGCGTTGTTTGAGGAGTCATCCGTTGTATCCGCTGTGGTGTTTTCTCCGCTGTCAACCGTAGTGTCATCATCTGCATTCACCGTCACATCATCCCCTGTGTCAACGGTAGTATCTTTGTCTGCCCAAACAGTATTGTCATCCCCGGTATCGACAGAGGTGTACTCATCTGCATTTACTGTAACATCGTCCCCTGAATCAACCGTGGTATCCTTGTCTGCGTACACTGTGACATCATCCCCTGCATCCACAGTCGTATCATCATCAGCGTTTATTGTGTTGTCCTTGTCTGCATCCACAGTTGTATCATCATCTGCATTGATGGTTGTATCATCATCAGCATTATATGTCGTGTCTGCTGGGTTATTGACTGTCACATCATTTCCCGAGTCCACTGCTGTGTCATCATCTGCGTTGACGGTGACATCATCTCCCGAATCTACTGTTGTATCCTTGTCTGCATATACAGACACATCATCTGCTGATTCCACAGAGGAGTCCTCATCAGCATTGACAGTAACATCATCACTTGAGTCCACTGTTGTGTCTTTGTCTGCGTAGACAGTCACGTCATCTGCGGAATCTACAGAGGAGTCTTGGTCTGCGTTAACTGTAACATCGTCTCCAGAATCCACTGTAGTGTCCTTGTCCGCATAGACTGTCACATCGTCACCTGAGTCAACTGTGGTATCATCATCAGCGTTAACGGTGAGGTCATTCCCAGCATCAACGGTTGAATCCTCCCCCGCATTCACAGCGGTGTCGTCCCCCGTGTCAACCGCAAGATCTTGAACAGCGTTGTCTGACGTGCAAGTGTTGTTGTCATCCAGCGTGTCAGCGTTATCCCGCATCTCGTCAAATTGGGCTTTTGAGATTTTCGTTGTCCCCTGCGTGACATCAAGTTCATTCCACGTAAGGACAACAGACAGATCACCAGCTATGTCGTCCTCATTCGTCTTGATCTCGTTGATGGAGACAGCTGTGATAGGATCTGCTGCGCTATCGGGAGGGGTAGTCCAGACGTATCCCATTACTTCACCATTTCAAAATAATGCCCAGCCAATTCAAATGATGGTGGTTCCCACTTTGTCCCATCAAGCTTATTGGCAACCGTCTCTACGGCATTGAGAAGATCATCATATGATAGAACGCTGTTGATGTGCCGAAGGAGCAAGTGAATTGACAGATTCAAATTTTCCTTCTTACCTACACAGCTATTCCAGTTCCAGGTAATATCCAGAAATGTGCGACAGAAATCCAGAAATAGCTCCCCGTGTTTTTTGAACAAAACAATCTCTCTCATGATCTGGAGGGCTTTGCCAATCTCTTTCCGATCACCACAGGTGCTCTCCTTGCTCAGATCAATCTCCATTGACTTCAGAGCTGTAAGAAAAATTTTCTTCGCCTTGTCCCCTACAGTGTAAAGAGACTCCGTGTCATCAAAATACTTTCTTGCTTTTACAAAATGCTCATTGAAGTCCATTGACATACCTTTCAATTATTCTTTCAACAAACCCGTTTCCAAACAACCTGTAGTAAAATGAACCTTGAACAAGACCACTTCCAGAAATAACAACATCATCTAAATGACACCTTGGCAACTGGGTCATCATGTGGAGAAGCTGTGCCCACCTTGGGTCTTTGTAGCATGCTGAGATCTGTCCTGCTTCAGCTAACTCCCGTGAGAGGCTCACACCATAAGTTGACTGCATCTTTGCAAAGTCATGAATCATTCTGTTCCTGTACACAAACTTCACTCGCTCTTTTCTGTCCGTGTAATCACACATGACCTTCTCACCAAGTAACTGTGTTCTCTTTGCATCCAGCCCTTCTTTAGTGATCTCATCCGGGCTGTTCCCGAGAGCATCATAGTATTCCTGGCTGTCCATGTAGAATCCCCGGTGACATGTTGCGAGCTTACCGGGTGTCTCTGTCAGTGCATGAGAGTTTCTCCCGGCAGAACAAAGAAACATTCTTGCCTTCACAAAGTATTCCTGGGACGTAACCATTCTTTTGCGGAACATCCCATCATAATAACAGTATGGCTTTGCAAACTCATATTCCCCATCAAGAGCAAGTTGGTTTACAAACACCTTATCAAAGTTGATACCATCTTGCTTGGTATAAGCGTAGGGAACAACAATGGTCGGGTTGATCATGTTCGGAATAACAAGTCCCTTTCTTGCTAGAGGCTCCCAAGACCGAAGCAGATCATCAAAGAACTGGTAATACTCACGGCACTTCTCAAGGTCTGACAGAATATTCATTCCCTCAGCACTCATTGTCGATTTAACATTGGTGAGTACTGTGTGCGGAGTGTCCATCTCCTTGATAGCCTGAAGAAACGCAGTCGCATTTTTTATGATCAGCTCAGTCGATCCCCCCGTTCTGTTGTTGTCAGTTAGCCAGCTTGGGCCATCAATAGAGATCTGAACCTTTATCTCTAGTGGTTTCGTCCTCGGGAAAATGTCCCGGATAAAGGTGATGATGTTCTGCGGGTTGGTCATAAAATTTGAAGACAACATTATTCCTTCAAAGTTAGGGAACTCCTCAACCACCTGCTTATAGAAATCTCCAAACTGTGTGACAGTGAGGGTTGGCTCGGTACCCCAATGGGATATGCGTGTGAGTGTGGTACCAAACAGCTCCTTCATCTCTGTTATCAGAGAACCATCTTTGATTCTCTTGAGAACCTTTGCGTGAACGTCCTTGGTGTAGTCCCCCTTTGGAATGTAGCAGTACTTGCAGTTGAGATTGCACCAGCCAGCGGAAAACAGCTCTATGGAAACATTCTCATCATTCTTGAAAAATTCGTTCAGCAATCCTCTCATGCCAGCACCTTTGTCAATAGAATAGCCTGTGTTGAGCCAGGAAGAATCACGTACAACTCAATCAGTGTTTGAGCCCCATATGAAAAGCTATAGATATGGGTCATTGGGGGGCTGTTCTTTTTTTGGCCTGGTAACTCTTTCACCGTAGCTCCCGTGGCATCCACAGCTGCTTTCACGGCCTGAGACCATGCCTGAAAATCTACCATGTTGTTGTACCCAACAGTGTCCATTGCGGGAACCACTTGAGCCAATACCGCAAGCTGTGCTGCTGAGTAATTGCTCCAGTGTGACTGCTCTGGAAGACCATCAGGTCTGTACACAATCGGGAGTGTAATCACATTGTCCACCCAGCCAGCCCTCCGCAGGAAGTCCAGGAAGGCAAAGTCCAGGTACCCATTTACAATACTCTGTGCCTTGAAACTTATGTGCACACCAAGGATCTCTTTGAACACATAGTTTGTGAAGATCTGGTACTTGAGCGAAATCAATCGACCTGCATCAGGATGGCTATACCCCGTGTTCCCAAACCATCCTTCAATCCATGCTTTGGCAGCAGCCTTATCCAGGCTTGCCCAAACGCTCAACATGTCCGCTCTGTCCGGGACAAGCACCAAGTCTATCCCGTGGGTCTCACACCAATCAAGACAGTACTGTTGATCAAAGGGACCATCCGTCCTTGTGTCATCATCAGAATACCCCAGTGCCTGAGCCATGGCTTTCTTCAACGGCTGGAACTCGTAGTAGCTCGCATATAGATAATCCGCACCAGCATTGCGCTGAGCTGTGATAACAGTCTCGTGTGCGGGTGTGTGCCCACCCGTGTTCTTACGATAGTACCCACAGCTACCAATAAGCTTGTTCTGTGGGAGACTGCTCACAAACTGTGATAAGGTGGTTGTAACAATCATAAGGGAATTCCAAAGTTCCAGTACCTGTCACCAACAGTGAACTGTGCGTACAGATACTCCATCATCGGGTCATACACAAAGTAAGTGACACTCAGACCCTCTATGTCTTTAATGTTCTCCCTAACCTCTTCAATGCTTCTGAAGTGGGGAAGCAGCAAGGGCTTGGTTATCCGAGCTACCATCTCCGCTGGCATGCTTGAGCAGTAACTATTGCCATACTTATCTGTTAGTGGGTCAACCCATAACAACACTATCTTTGGAAACTGCTCTCTGTGCCACACATTATAAACAGGTCTCCACGCATCCTTCAATGATCCCCCGCAGACACTAACAGGGATGTGTGTGAGAAGAGGCACCCTGGTAACCTGGGAGGTTCTGAGTGTTGCCATCTGCCCTTTGTCATTCCTCACAAACTCTGGAATGTTCTCGTCTGGAAGCTGGTCAATCGCTCTAGCAAGTCTCTCTGGTATCTCATCATGAGGAAGCCCGAGATCTGTCCCTTCCATAATCCAGACAAGATCACACTTCTCCCATAGCTCATGAACTGTCTCGAGATCAATGGGGAGCTGATCAATATGCTCTGCCCCACCAATAATTGCCCTGCAATACTGCCAGTTCAGAAAGTACACACCCACCATGCTGTTGCACCTTCTGGAAATCTTGTCATAGAGATATCTGTGCCCAGCATGAATCTTTGTGTGGACTGTCCATATCCCAAGAGGCTGTGGCAGTTCCCGTGCCAACCGTCCTATCTCTGCAAGGTTATTGCTGACAATCATACCCACTTCCCGTAGAGCAACCCGGCACCAAGGTACATCGAAACGAAGCCAAGGCCAATAACTGTGGATATATACTTGCTACCCCACTGCGCTTTCGCATACGCCCAATAGATCGGGGTGTTCATCGCAGAGAAGATCGTGAAGATAATCAAAGAGCCCATCGGGTATGTGTTGGCAAAAAAGATCGGAGCTGCCATGCAGACGTTCCCAGCAAACATCAAGATCATCTTGAGCCGTTGGCTTGAAGCGTCAATCGCTTTCCCCCACTGGAACCTCAGAATGCCAGCCAGCACATAACTCCCAGCGATAAGGTATATGGCTCCCTGCTTGCTCCAACCCGTCTTAACCAACGAGGGGTACAGCTGGGCAACAGCCACATAGTAGATCGCATTCATGAAAAAGAAGTAGAGCATGAACAACCAGAACAGCTTATCCTTGGCGAGATCTTTGAAGATGCTCCACTTCCAGCCTTGAACCTTGTCATCAGGTAAGGAGTAATATGCCCACAAGCCTACTGCGAGAAACATAAACCCGAGCACTGTCATACTCAAGGCCAGCCCGGAGCTGAGAAGGAGTGTGCCCATTACAATAGAAAAGAATGCGCCACCAAAGTTCTTAGCACTCGCTTGCGGTGCTATCCTGTACGCATCCTCACCGTCCTTCAGCTTCAACGGAGCTGTAAAGGGTGCAAGTTTGAGTAAGGCAGATGCTGAACCAAAGATCAAACCAAATCCCCAAATGGTATAGGGTATGGTTATCAGACCTATGGTCGCCATCAGTGTCGCACCCAGCAGTAGTTTCCTTGAGGAAAAATTATCCAGAAGAATCCCACCGATCAGGACAACAGATGACATCGTTAGAAAATAGACGGACAGAGCATCCGTGATGTTGAGGCTTGCAAGCTGTGGTGCTTTAGCAAACGTTGCAAACCCACGCTGAATCATGTACTCGAAAAAAATAATCAGAGCCAACGGCAACCACAACGATTTCTCCCTCCAGAAATTCATGATGTCCCCCTCCTAGTTAACTTTGACCCAATGTCTACCGTCAACAACGATAGACTTATCATTGTAAAGCAGCGTCCCCATGGGTTCTCTCCGTGAGTACGTTGCGACAATTCGTTCCGGGAACAGGATCTTCTGCCACCATTTCATCTTGGTGAGCATACCCGAAGAGCGTGACGTGAGAGCAGTCCCCGGTGTGTACTCTCGGTCAACGTATGCGAGTACCCAGCCTGACACGGCTATGGGTACCTGGTCGTGTTTCGGGTTGATCCCCACTGCGTGACCATACGTATCAGACGCAACACCAATGATCCCCTTCTGACAGTTCTCGGTTGCTATCTTAGCACCCAGCTGGCTATCAATATACACAAGACCAGAGTGTGCAAAGTCTGCAACGTCCCTAAAGTCTGCATAGTCAGCAAACACAGGATTATATACTCTGGTTGCATAGAGATATCCATTATACCCGAGAACATCTGTCCCTGAAGGGCTCGATTGGTTGTATTCAATAGTTCCAGAGGAACCAATCTTGAATGTGGTAGATGATGTTTCACTGACCCTGAACTTCGAGATCAATATCCATCGCTTTGTTCCAGCGTTGGTATCTGGAGCAATAACAGCCGGGGAAGATTCAGCAGCACCAGAGTCATCATCCAAGAGATGGATGTAAATCTCAGTTGTAGTGATTGTGAGAGATCTATCACCATCAACAAGGGAGGCACCATCATACCCATCAAGGGCATGGTCACCACCACCTGTCAGAGCTGTAGCCGGGTAAAAAATATTGTCAGACATTATGCATACTCAACCGTGATGGTCATCAGGTCATTGGCATAGTTTCCAGCGGAAGCAGAAGTCACCCGCTTCAGCCACACCCTCTGTGCTCCAGCTGCTGCGATGTTACTGATGCTCAGCCTCGAACCTGTCAGTGGCTCCGAGAAGGAAAGCGATGGAGCACTCGGTGCAGTGCTCTCATTTATGACACTCTGCACACCAGAGTCCAATGCAACTGTAACGGTTGTGTCTGTGCTTGGGGATACCGTGGAGATGTAGAGTTCGATGTTCTCCGCAGTGGCATCACCCGAGTTGTGCAGAGAAAGTGCACGGTACTCCGTGTCACCCGCTGATGCTTCCGCAACACTCACGTTATCAAAGACATTGTTCATGGCAGTTCCACTCACTGCCTCAGAACTTGCCGTTCCACCTAAACTCGCAGCAGGGTCACTGTTCGCTGCTCCACCCGTCAATCTCCATACAAGGGTCGCTGCCATGTTATCTCTCCTTACACCTGATAATCATTGTCCAAAGAAGTAAATGATGTTGGGATTTCATCAGCCGTAAAACTCAGCACCTTAGTCAAAGCATCGAAGGTGCTGTACACTGTGTATCCCGTCTTTGTGAACTCAATAACAAATGCTATATATCGTCCAGCCTCATCGTCTGCACCCTCTCCAACAACATACCAAGAAGTACTCAGAGGGCTGGAATTCAAAATCTTCCAAGCCGAATCCTTATCAAGATCTGTTTTGATTCTCCAGCTGATATCTGTCCCGTCAGCATTGAGTATCTTCCAGGACGAATCCTTGATCAGACCTGCAACAATTCTCCAGGCAACATCTTGTGTACCAGCGGTTAAAATCTTCCATGCAGAATCTTTCTGGAGCTGATCTAAAATCCTCCAGCTGGTGTCCAGGGTACCTCCACCGAGAATCTTCCATGCGGTGTCCTTACCTAATCCACGTAGGATTCTCCAAGCGGTATCGGTGTCACTCTTCCCTAAAATTTTCCAGGCATAGGACTGAGCAAGACCTGCGAGTATCTTCCACGCAAAATCATCAGAGCTGTCAGTCTTGATTCTCCATGCGATGTCCTTGGTGCTGGCTCCTAGTATCTTCCAGGCAGTATCATTTGTAATGGCATCCAGAATGCGCCAGCTGGTATTTGTGTCGTCCCTTACAAAAATCTTCCAGGAGAAATCTTTTGCTAAACCACCAAGGATTTTCCATGCGAAGTCATCTGCTGTCTCAGCCTTGATGCGCCAAGAAGTGTCCTGGGTTACTGCCCCGAGAATTCTCCATGCAAAGTCTTTCGCTAAATCATTCAGGATACTCCAGCTGAAGTCTTTGTCGTACCCCGCTAGAATTCTCCAGGCCGTGTCTTTGCCATAAGCATTTAGGATCTTCCAGGCTGTATCTTTGTCTACATCATTCAGAATCTTCCACGCAGAGCTGGCAGATAGAGAAATAAGATTACCGTACCAAAACACACCCGTGCTCGGTACGCTGTACCTTACCCCTGCTTGGCTCCTGAATGAAACTCCCATCAGTGAATCACTTCCTCAGAGTTGTCCTCACTCAGTTCCACGTCCTTCAGCTCTATACCCCGTGAGCCTGTCTTGGGAATGCTGATGTTGAAAATGACCTTATCAGAATTTCCAGTGTCAACCTCGAGGGTCTTCAGCTTCGGATAAGTGTACCCAAGGAGTTTTGCCAGGATGACCCAAAGGTCTCCTCTCACTTTGTTGAACAGCTCAAAGTCCGCTGGGCGCAGCCCTTCGGACCAGTTGCGGTCCTCCCTGCTGTACACAGCTTGGATGGGCTGCTTCCTCTCCATGAGATCTAGCACTTTTTCAAACAGGGGTTTGTAGATCTGCTCAGTCTCGTTGTACAATTGCACAATCTTTCCGATCACACTGAAGTCATGCTCATGCTCAAGCTTATACAGAACATGAGTAGATCTCTTGTTCTCAGTGCCCTTCGGTCTTCCCCCTGACTTGCTCCCGTCTTTAAACATATGCACCTTCAAAAAAGGTGAGGGACCGAAGCCCCTCACCTGCTAAGTGTTACGCAATGGCAACCTTCTTCCAGTTGTTATCCGCAGTCGTGTTGTTGGCTGTACAGATGTAAATAAAGTTGGCATCCTGTAGGATATCTCCCTTGGTACCAACCGTGCCATCAACCCCACCTGTCAGATCAGTCCTGGTCCAACCAGTAGCCACCGTTGTGTCAATACTGTTTCCAATCACACCCTTCACGTCTGACGCAATATCAACGTGAGTGCTGCCGTGGTCAGTCGCTGTAATAGCCAGCGTACCAGACCCATTTATTGCGGTCTCCAACGTGCTACACGCTTCTGCACAAGTACCAGCGTGTCCACCTGATGGATCAACCTTCGCCCAGTTTACTGCATCCGAAACAGCCAGCGTGTACGAATTGCCAATGACACCCTTCGTACCTGCGGTTACTGTGACACTTGCCCCGGCATTATCTGCCAGCACCACATCGGCAGTCCCAGCTGCTGACGCTGTCGCAATCGCAGCACAAGCATCAGCCCGAGTAGCATCAATGCCACCAGACAACTTTGTTGCAGCACCAGCCCAAGCACCATTCGCCATGGCCTCGGCAATCGAAATGTTGTTCCCAGCCGTGCCAGCAGTTGACGCAGTCGCTGTGATAACATCCCCACCACCGTCACTGAGGGTAACCCCGGTTGGTGTCATGAGAAGGAACGCAGTTTTGAAATCGCTCTTCGTAGCATCCACACCTGCCTGAGTCCCACCAAGAGTACCACCACCATCCCACGCACCATTGGACATCGTCTCAGTGGCAACAAAAGAATCACCGAGTACACCGGGAACATCGTACTCCACTGTCATGGTCCCGTCCAGGTTGTCCGTTGCAGAAATGGGGTTGGCTGTAGTCGTGTTTATCTTGGCTGTGAGTGCCGTGGCTGCATCCTCTTTTGAGCAGTCCGCACCAGCCGTAGTTGTGCCCAATGTTCCAGCACCGTCCACCCCGATACCCGTTGCAGTCTCTGTGAATACAATTGCGTTCCCAGCGGTACCATAAGCATCGTACTCAAAGTACACTTGGTCCGCATCCTTCTTCGTACAGGTGCATGTCGTACCATCAAAATCAGACACGATCTGGTCAACAATCTCCTCAGTCGTTGGAGCCACACCTGTGGTAATGTTTCCACCACTAACAGTCTCTGGAGTCCATTGACCATTCGCACAGCTGTCAGAAACAGCATAGTTCCCAATCGTACCGTACAGCTTTGAGGTAACACGGATCTTGTTGTTCACAAGGTCTTTCGCAGCTGTAACAACGGCAGAACCATCACCGTTGATTGCCGTTTCCATAACCGTGAGTACACCGTCAACCGTTGAGACACCATTCGTGTCAAACTCAACGTCACCAGCGATCCCATCATTGCTCGGGTCAAACTCATAATCCCTTCCGTTGATGGTGATTGTGTCACCGTCAGCGGGGAGCCCAATGAGCTGGTAGTCTGCATATGCCTGGGTTGCAGTGGCACATGAATGCAGCTCTATCCATCCAGAACCCGTTTCCGTTGCATCAAATGTAAAAGTATAAGTGTCACTGTCCACATCAAACGTGTCATCGTGAACAGGTTCAGCGGAAACAGTCAATGTACCCTTGGCCTTTGCGATACTCGCTTTGCCAGAGATATCAACCTTGATGTTCCCACCAGTTATAGAGTTGTCCCAATCAAACTCGTACACTTCCTCAGCACCACCAGACCCAAGGGTCACAGTCTCCCCGTCTATAACATCATCAGTGCTGCTGTCGGAAATAGTCAATGTACCCTGAGCTGCCACTGCTGAACCACCAGACACATCCACAGCGGTATTGCCACCCGTTACTGAGCTGTCAGTATCAACCTCAAAAACTTCACCATTGATAGTGACGGTCTCACCATCTACAACAACACCATCTACTGTGAGGTTCTTGCTCGCAGCAACAGCTGAGCCAGAAGTGTCCACAGCAATGTTCCCAGCAGACGGAGCTGTGCCATCAGGGATGATCTCGTAAGTGTCATCATTGGTCCCGTCATCAACAGTGAACGTGTCACCTTTGACCGGGTTCGCAGGAGGAGTTACGCTACCCGCAGCAGCAGCTGCGGTGGCTTTCGTATCCAGCTCTATGTTCCCCGGAGTGGTAACACCACCACCATCACACACGATCTCATAGGTGTCCGTAAGAACACCATTGGTTATGACTACAGTGTGACCCTCAGTGAGGTTGGCAGGAGGTGTGATAACACCAGCAGCTGCCACAGCTGTAACTACTGTGCCCTCATTGATAGCTGACGCTTTCCCAGTGACATTCCCTGTCAATGGTCCAGCAAAGCCTGTCGCAGTCAGTACTCCAGTGCCAGCATTGTAAGTGATACCTGCATCACTCTTCATGCCAACGTTTCCAGTTGAGTCCTCAGCAAGAATAACTGAGCAGCTCGTGTCAGTAGTATCCGCTACTGTAACCGTTGTCGCTACAGCTGCTGTTCCAGCACTCGTAGCAGACGTTGCGGTCCCAGCATTTCCAGAACAGTCCCCGGTTACGTTCCCGGTTACAGCTCCAGACAGCGGTCCAGAAAAACCAGTGGCTGTAAGAACACCAGTGCTGGCGTTATATGTCAGACCAGCATCACTCTTAGCTGCCACATTTCCTGTCGCATCCTCAGCAAGGAGGACAACACAGGAGGTGTCCGTTGTGTCCGCAACTGCAATGGTACTAGCAACACTCGCTGTAGACGCAGTTGACGCACTTGATGCCGTAGCTGCGCTGCCAGAACAATCACCAGTAACATTACCAGTGAGTGGTCCAGAAAACCCGGTTGCGGTCAGCACACCCGTGTTGGCATTGTAGCTGATCCCAGCATCCGTCTTCACACCGAGGTTCCCGGTGGAGCCCTCAGCGAGCAAGACCTTTGCCGTAGTCGAGGCAGTGTCTGCAACGGTCACCGTGGTTGCAACAGCAGCCGTAGCTGCCGTGCCTCCCGCTGCCGTACCAGTAACACTGATCTCCAGTGTTGCTCCGCTGCGGAACAATTTCCGCAGCGGGTCGGCAATGGCTGAAGGGAGGTGACTCAAATAGGTTTCCATATCTGCCATGTCAAATCCTCCCTGTTAGTTCTTGTCAAGCAGCGATACGTCAGGAATAACAAAGCCCGTAAGCTGGTAAAAAGATCCATAAGTGCCCCAATCACAGGTAGCTGCACCAATCACGTCAGCAGCTGTGTCACCCGTGCTGTTAGCATACTTCAGAAGCGCAACAGCAACGTACCGAGTGGGGTCATATGCCGGGATTTCAACAGCCAACGTGGTAGCATTGTACGCTTTGAAGATTCTCAGCGTACCATCAGACAGGGCACACACAAGGTAGTACTTGGTAGCTCCATCAGCAACGCTGTCAAGATCTCCCGTGGTAGCCCACACAGGCAGCAATCTCCAGTACGTTTCCCAGTTCGCACCAACCTCGATCTCGTCAGCAGCAGCCGAGGTATGCGCCAGGATGCAGACATAGTGCCGAGTTTCACCATCAGGGTCAACATGGTACACTTCCGAGTTGGTCGTGTACGATTGACCAGTAGCCCACAAGCTGTAAGCAGCCTCTGCGCTGATATCAAACGCATCGTCAACTGCGAGGACATACGGAATACCGTTGATGATCGCACTCTTGGTCCCAGTGCTCTGAATGTCGTTGGTAGCAACATCAGCAGCAATAACCTGAGACGCACAGTTCTGCGTGAGCAGGTAGCTCATCAGGTTCTGCATCGATCTATAACTGAACAACTTCTCCCAATTGTTTACACTTGCCATGGTTATTTTCTCCTTTCACCCATTAGCCCTTAGTTTTTGTCCAAGCAGATCGGATCGGGAAGGACCGGGCCGATGATGTCGGAGAACACAGATACTCCAGCGGTAGATGTGGTCCCAACAATAAACCCACCACCAGCCGAGGTGATCTTCAGAAGACCAACCGGGCAGTACCGGGTAGCATCATACGCAGGGATACACACCGTGGCAGACGCATGAGCAGTGCCAAACACTCCACCGTACTGGTACGCTTTGAAAAGCCGAAGCGTCCCATCGTAGAGGCAGCAAGCGAGGTAGTAAGCAACCTCACCGCTGGTGAGCGTGTCACCAACCGCCTTCTCAGCCCAAAAGTCAAGCTCTCTCCAGTACGTTCTCCAGTTGGAGCCGTACAGTGGTTTGTCACTGGCAGACCCACTCGAGGTAGAGGAAGAGGTGTGAGCGGAGATACAAGCAAAGTGCCTACCGTCCACGGTCACCTCAGACGCAGTTCCCATCGTGGTGTAAGAGGTTGACACAGCCCAATCCGCATAGGGTGATTCCCCACTGATGTCATATGCTGTGTCGGCAGCGGTGACATACGGGATGCCACTGATGAACACGAGACCAGCATTGTCGGTCTCAACATCATTGGCATTGGAATCAACGGTAAAGCTTTGGGTTGCGGTGTTGTGGGTAAGCAGATAGCTCACCAGATTCTGAAGCACACTGTGACCAAATTTCTTCGTCCAATCATTCAAACTTGCCATCGTTAAATCTCCTTCGCAGGTTGACCGTCAAGCACCTGCATGAAAAAGTTAAGACAGAATGACGGTTGTCAGGTTTCCCTCCAAGCCAATACGAGGCCGAGCAAAGGCTCGGGTTACGCACCATAGTTCGTGACATACGCATAGCAGTACAGCGTGATCGCATTCGAGGACATACTGGGCCTCAGCCACATCGGGACCACGGGGGAGAACTTCACCCCGTCAGCCGTGAACGTGATCCCCGTCCCGGCATAGTCAACCAGCGTTCCCCAATTCGATCCGTCCAGGGACGCTTGCCAGGTGCAGGTACCAGCCCATGAAGCTGACCTACACTGGACAGCTATGCCCTTTGCCCCAGCTGGGACATGAAAAGCAGCACCCGTGTCTCCAGTTCCCATCGCTGCCCAAGAAACGTACAGCGCACCAGTGTCTATCTGTGTGATCGTGACAGCTTGTTCACCCATTTCTAAATCTCCTTGTGTGTGTTAGGACAAGAGCATGTAAACGATACAGCTCAGCCCAGCAAAGATTGCCATGCAAACAAACAGGAATGCGAGCACTCCCCAAAAGTAAGCGTCTTTCATTTCAGGTTCTCCGAGATCAAACAGACAAGCAATGAAATCAGCAGGGCAATGTACAATTTCAAGTCCAGAGACATCAGGCATAAATCCTCAGAGCTGTAAGTGTTGAAAAAGGAGCGGGGTGGCTGTCATTGCTGTCGGGAGGTCTCACCCGTTTTTCATATTTTCCCGTGAGACAGCACACCCCTCTACTTATGGTCACAGCCTAGACGCTTTTTCACGCATATTTTGGATGTGGCTACGCAGTGTACTCATTGAAATACCAAGGTTTTTGGCTATCTGAGCCCTCGATTTACCCTCGGAAATACCGTCCAGAATGCCCTTTTCCCGAGCTGTAAGGAAGGAAATATCAGTGTTTTTCACTGGGTCAAACACCCGTAATTCCTGGTTGTCCGGGTCAATATACGTGGTCGGAGTCTCCCCCCAATCCCTTTCGTCCTGGTTTACGAACAGCTCTGCCTCTGGACACAGCACCTTACACAGGTCTCTCTTGTTACAGCTCTGACACAAGTTGTGGTTTTCGTTACTGTTTCCCATGTTTCCACCTTCCCATCAAGATTAGAGCCACTGTGCTGCCAATCGTGGTCATGGCTCCATCGACCACCTTCTGAAGCATCGTGTCACCTGCTACAACGAACACCATCCCCGCACTCTTGTTCGATGCCAAGACCTCGTGGGACTTCGTCACCACGTCTGGAGCCGGGCATGGTACAATAATGTCGGCATTCCCTACAATTGCTTGTACGATTTGGTACAATCCGTACACAGAAATCGCACCTAAAACGACACTCATTAACCACATCCAAAATCTAACCATGATAACCCCCTCTAATCATTGGATTTCAGAGCTGTAATGGTCACAGCTCAGCAAAAACAACCCATACCCTGCTATGAATCGAGGTGAGATCGTTGATCCTTGACCCGTTTTTGCGCTGTCCTGTGGTGTTTTAGGAACCGTTCACGGGCCATCTCAGCCTTCGCTTTGCTCGGGTACGCATTTTTACCGAACCTCCACTCGTACAGCGGACACATCAAATCGGTACAGCCCTTGATGTCTTCCTGGGGAATTACCAGGGTTGGGACAGTCCTGCTCATTCCCATGCATTCACAGCAAAACATCCTGATCGCAGCTAAAGGTTTCTTAGCTTTCTTTGCGAACATCCCATTCACCCTTTCGATCACCACATTCTTCAGAGCTGCCATACTCTCCCCCTCCAGGTTGGTTTGTGCTGACAACACAGCTCAGCACTGGAAGACAAGATAATCACTCCCGGCAAAATGTCAAGGGGGTTGTAAAGTTTTTTTACACTTTGGGGCTGGGGTGGGAGCTTTGCCATTCTGTGGGTACAGACCCTTCGGTCTTTTGTCAGGGAGAAGAGAGTGCATGCTTTACACCCTCCAAAAGGGTGTGTACTCATGCAAGTATTCTTGTACCCTATATTATATATTATATATTATTTATCTTCCCTTTCTTTCTTAGGGAAAGAAAGGGTATTAGTAATAGGGTCTTTGTAATATTAGGTTATATATATTAGATTATATATAAGAAGACCCTTCGGGTCTTATATATTATATATTATATATGAGATGATATCATCCCCGGCCTCAAAGCCGGGGGAAGGGATGATCAAGATCTTGGGCATGCTCACCCCCCGGCAACGGGCATGCCCTAAAATTTGTGCAAAAAAAATTCTGGAAAATGTTGTGTGTCAAGGTATATATTTTTTCACGGGTGCCCGTGCACCCAGGAGCCGGGTGCCGGGGTGCCCCCCTAGCCCCCCCCTATCGTGCCTGAATGAGCGCATTCATGACCTATGTAGAGTCATTGAGAGCCCAAGCATATCAGGCACTTAGCCCTGCTTTCTAACAGGGCTTCTAACAGCTCAGCCCTGATGATGCAGTGCATGATGATGCGATGATCATTCATTGTTGTTGTCCTGCTCACTCGAGTGCCTGGACAGAAATACTCTCGAGGCACGTGCGTTCTTCAGACGTAAAGTGTAAACTTTCTTTACAGCTCTGTAGTCCTGGTGATCTGCATCATCATCATTACAGCTCAGCCATACTCAGTACAGCTCAATACCCTTGCCATGTTGTAAAGTTTCTTTACAGCTGTGCGTAGCATGCTACAGGCGTATCAATATTGATTGCAGCTCAGCTGCAAATCAGGTATAATCGTCCTGGTAAGTCGAGATCTGATCGACATACTATGTTGATACGAGCTGTAAGCACCTGATACCATTTAGGCTTTACGATTGTTGAAAGAAAATGTGATTTACCTCTTGCATTTGCTGAAAAGAGGATTATAATTGTTGTAACGCTGGAGATTGCCAGCGGTTGAAAACTGAGGAAGGTGCCCAAAGCCACTTAGTGGGCTCAATCAAAGGCACAAAGAAATCTGACCTTCCTCCACGGTGACACAAAGGACAGCCAGAGACGGACTTCACTGGCCTCACCTTGAATATAGATGGCGCACTAACCTAAAGCTGGCCTGAAGAGCCTACCAGCTTGCAAGCCGAAATCCGGGAAAGCGTAGACCGTGAAGCGAGATAATGTCAAACAGTGACGGTCTGATGAGCGAGAGCCGATGAGTACCGGGCAAACAGCCTCGAAGCTACATAGTAGAGGTCTCAGGCTGATGGTTGTGGAGTGCAGATAGACCTGACTTTGTGGTCAGGTTTGAGCGTGTACATGGTGCACGTTCAAGTGTGACCACAAACAAAAAAGAAAAGGAGATCAAAAAGATGAAAGCAACAAGACAAGACTTTGACCAGCTGTACAACGTGATACGAGACAACATTATAGAGACGAAGGTGGATGACTGTGGCATTCAGAGGTACGCTGTTGACCTGGATGGCTTGCTGAATGGACTGCTTCCCATGTTGATTGCCTCTAATCCGAGGTTCTCCATCACCAGGATGGTTAACGGCCTTATTCCGGGAAACAGGCTGGTCAACATGGCCCTGAACAAATTCATGAGATCGTAAAAGGGAGGGACTGCAATGAATATCGGAACAGCTTATCATGAGGGCGTAGGGAATGGCTTCTCAGTGAACCTTTATCAGATTCGCATGGCATACGAACACTTTTATCTCAAAGAGATGCCTAAGCAAATGCCTTACACTGTAGCTCTCGAGATCCTTCTCAAAGAGATTCCGCTTGACGTGCTGAAAGCACAGTTTGACCGCACAAAAGAATAGCGAGGTGTTACCATGTTTGCAGTGTGGTTCGTAAACAATGTTGTTGTTTCCTTTTCAGAGGGCTATCATCCTCTGAACAACCTGACGTACTATGTAGGTGGAAGGGCGAAATGTCCTTCGTTCCTGGCTTGGTGCCGTTGGTTCGATCAAAACTAAAGAGCGTTTGTTCACCTTGGCAAGTGCCCATGGGCTTTTGCTTCATGGGCACCTGATTAGCTGAACAAAGGAGGGCTGTCATGAAACCAGAACCTGGAAGATGTAGGAATTGCGATCAAGCCCTCACGATGGACAATTATGAGGGCGAGGTGCAATGGCTTGAATGGCTTTGCCATGCATTCCGTTGCCCAGCTTGTGATGAGGTGAATTTGGACAAAATAAAAAGGAGAGGTGAGTGCAATGAAAGAAAAGGTGCCGAATGTATTTTGGAATGATGATGAAGGATGCTGGCTTTGTGAGAATTGTGGAGCTGAATTCAGCGCAATGTTAGCAGACAATGAAGTTCCTGAAGTATGTCCGTACTGTATAAGCTTTGAAAACGAGGAGGCTGATGACAATGAATAAGATCGGAATGAATTGCCAGAATAGAGATTGCAAGGCTGGTCAAATGATGTACAGGTTCAAGAGGTCTGAGGACTATGTAGTCCAAAAGCTTGACCGCTCAAGAGCCAAGTCAGACAAGGGCTTTCAGCTCGCTGACAAACTGACCGGGGACAACAAGATCGGGAGAGTGTGGACGTTTTAATTACAGCTCATGCCTGTAAGCGTCACTGTTTACAGGCATCTTGGTGTAATTGAGACCAAAACCAAAAACCAAAAAGGAGAAAAGACTATGAGAATTACAAAGAAGCTTGGAAAACTGGATGCGGACTTTGCAGGACTTTCATGGGCTATCAAGGCCAAGGATGAAGCAGGTGCTAGGTATGACCTTGTCAAGTTCGACAAGGGCGTGATCACTTGCACTGATGGCAAGAGACTTCATTCTTACACCTCCAAGTACGAGGTGCCTGACGGTGTTTACAGAGTTGTCAAGATCAACCAGAACGCTTTTGAGTTCATCGTCACTGAGGACAAGTTCCCTAACATCGATGTTGTCATGCCGTGCAAGAACGGCACAGCTCAAAAGTACCTCTGGAAATACGATGTTTCACCGAACAGCATGTACCACAAGTTTGTCGCTGAGGTCTTCCGCAAGGCTGATGTAAGCTATGCATGGGAACCTCAATACCTGATCGATGCCTTTGTGCCCGGTGTTGTGATCTCTTTCCTGCATACGAAAGAGAACGGTACTCCGCTCTGGATTGTGTCGGACAACGGACAGTACGAGGCGTTGGTTATGCCTGTGTACATTCCTGATTGGAAGTAGTTTGCTTTGTTCATTTGGCAAGCCTGTACATGGCAACGTGTATAGGCTTGATTGGTGAACAAAACACAAAAAAGGAGGGCAAGTAAATGATCAATTCAAGAATGAGGCGTGACGTTGCGCTCTTGATTGGATGCGTGAAAGGCGCAATCAACAAGAGCAAAGAGGACTATGACGAGGACTATTGCCGTTATCCTGAATGGGAAGACGCTGTAGACAAAGGGCGCACCTTGCTTTTCAAGATCGAGCAGCTTGAGGGTCTCATGAACATTCTGAATAGAGACGCACAGAACACCTCTGATACCTTCGAGGCAAAAGCCCTGAGATCTACAGCTCGCAAGCTTGAAGCAATCCTGTTTTGATTTTCACGAGATGGCCTTGTCAGCTTACATACACCATGCGCTCTTTGCGCCTTGAATGTGGTGGAAAATAGACGAGGCCATTGCGAGGCAATCAAAACAAAAAGGAGGACAAGTAATGTACGTTATCATTCATATGGAAGACAAGGACGTGGAGTACATGGAAGACCTTATCAGGATTGGTTCTACGTCCTGGCTGAAGGTCAAGGATACACCTGATGCAGGGCGGTATCAATCATGTAGGTTCGCTCTGTGTCAGCTGTTTGAGAAGATGTACAAGGAACAAAAAAACCAAAACGGGAGGTAACAACTATGATTAGCGAGTATGCAGTTTCAATTCTGTTTTCTGGTGATGATATGGCTCTCGAGGTAGTCAAGGCTAAATGCCTCGCTGAGGCTATTGGCGTGGCTCTTGGACGGTACAAAGGTACCTGTATCAAGAATTGGGCATCGTCCTGGCTGAGAGATTGCCCGGAAATCGATGCTGCAAGCGCAGCCATTCCACTGCTTCAGGTTGGTCGCAAGATCGGTGCGATCAAGGCCGTGAGGGAAGTCACTGGCTTTGGCCTCAAGGAAGCAAAAGCCCTTGTGGACAAGCTGATCGAGGACAACCCGGAGCTGTATCAGCCCAACAATTTCTAATGCAAGCGCAAGAGGTTCTCTACCTCTTGCAAAGAGACAGGCAGGATAGGCCAAGACCCTTATGGGTAGCCCAACTTATTGCAAGTGGCAGTGACCTTCAATCCTTGCCTGTTTCTTTGCTAGTGGTAGATGGACACAAA
>Ga0316616_100000016_pt1 | contig 45460 bp, 54 predicted proteins | sample OWC_Aug_M1_C1_D1_FD_207660 | JGI IMG/M metagenome (GOLD analysis project Ga0316616, IMG submission 207660) | Wetland soil microbial communities from Old Woman Creek delta, Ohio, United States - OWC_Aug_M1_C1_D1_B | ecosystem: Environmental > Terrestrial > Soil > Wetlands | place: USA: Ohio... | reverse complement strand
CTGAACATCATATTAATTTCCACAATTCAATGGCCGTTTTCCATCCGACTCAACGAGTTATGAGTGCCCGGTTTCCGAACCTGCGCCGAACGTGCCGTGAAAATGAAATGCTGCTGAGGGAGACTCACTCAAGGCGACATATTTTCTCTGGGCGGTTTGACCAAAAGCAATCGCTCCTCGCCCAAAATGGGCGAGTTTGTCCTTGCTAGCTAATATTTAAAGGTACAATTAAAAACATAGTATTGAGCTATCAGCATATGCCAAATTACATTGGACGATCTAAACCAATTAATTATCAATGCATTGTGAGTTTACTTTGAGCGAAACTGAATTCGAAATCTCTAGGGAAATTTATAAGCGCGAGGTCCCACTGCTTCGAGAATATTTGCTTAATGCGCAGTTCGAACTTGTCAAGCAGAAGAATTTTTCTGTGATTGTGGTGATTGCTGGTTTGGAAGGATCGGGTAAGGCAAGAACACTGAATAAGCTGACGGAATGGATGGATCCTCGCCTGATTCAAACCCACGCCCTTCGGTCTCCCCCCTCCGATGAAGAAAATGAGCGGCCACCCATGTGGCGCTATTGGCGCAAGTTGCCTCCTAAAGGTCATATAGCCATCTTTTTAGGCGGCTGGTACACAGAACCCCTAAAACAACGTCTCGGCGGCAAGATCAATCACGATGAATTTACTGAGTCGATCAAACGGATTCGCGACTTTGAGAGAATGCTACTGGATGAGGGAGTCTTAATCCTCAAATATTGGCTCAGGTTCGATGAGGCCCAACAGAAGGAACGTATAGAGAAACTTGAAAGCAACGAAACAACGAGCTGGAGGATTACTTCTGAAGACAAAATCGTTCTAAAGCGCTACAGAAAAATTCGCAAGGTCTTTGATCAGATGCTGGAAGGCACCCATACAGAGTTTGCTCCCTGGGAAGTGATAGAGAATAGAAGTACCAAACATCGGGAATTAATTGTCGGGAAAAATCTGCTGGAGGCGTTGAAGAAGCAACTCTGCCAGACTAATTTGACTTCCGCCGAGACCCTTCCGAGATTGTATGCGCCTCACGTGTGTCGTATAGGCAGACTTTCCGAGCTTGATCTGTCTCAAAGTATTGAGAAGAAATCCTATAAGAAAAAAATTTCTGCCCTTCAGGAACGTCTCGGAAGGCTGACCAAGAGTCCTGCCTTTCGGAATCTCTCTGTAATTTGCGTATTCGAAGGCCCTGATGCAGCAGGCAAGGGCGGTTGCATTCGAAGAATCGCTCAAGCGGTTGATTCGAGAATCATGAGCGTGATCCCGATTGCGGCCCCGACTGATGAAGAAATTGCACGACCCTATCTGTGGAGATTCTGGAGAAATTTGCCGAATCTAGGTTCGCTCACAGTTTTTGATCGTTCATGGTATGGACGTGTCCTAGTTGAGCGTATCGAAGGCTTCTGTTCTGAAAAAGACTGGTCTAGGGGTTATGATGAAATCAATGATTTTGAGCTGCAGATGGTCAGTAGCAGATTTCTGGTAATCAAGTTCTGGCTACATATCAGCAAGGATGAACAACAAAGACGTTTCGATGAACGTAGCAAGATTCCATTCAAGCGCTTCAAGCTTACAGAAGAGGATTGGCGCAACCGCGACAAGTGGGAATCTTATGAGCAAGCAGCTTGCGACATGTTTAATCGAACCAGCACAGATTTCGCCCCTTGGACTATCGTTGAGGCGAATGATAAATATTTTGCACGAATCAAAGTACTGGACACAGTATGTAATCATCTTGAGGCGGCATTGAAGGGCAAGTAATTTCCACCTGAGAAATGATCATCATTCGACATAGATACTAAATCTAGCCAACTTAATTATTCTTATTAATCTGTTCCGTGAATTCTGGCGGCATCAAACTATTCCAAAACTGATTCGGAGGCATGAGAAGCCACTGACGCATTCTGTCTAGCCAGCGCCTGGAATCCTTTACCTGCGACCTTGCCGATGCCATTGGCTGCTGGGCCAAGATTGCGCATTCCTCTGTTGCTACTTCTATAGGGTTTAGCCATCTAGTTTCTCCGGGTGGTAGACGTAAAAAACCCGCTGACCAGAAGGTGCAACGGGTGGGGATATGTGTGCTACCGAACAGACTATCTTGCAGGGAGGTAGAATAATTTAAACTCTTCAAAAAGAAAGTATAGATCATGAAAATTAAACTTATGGCAAGCTGTTTCCTCATTGGTGCTTTGATGGCGCCTTTTGTAGGCTATACCGCCGATTCAGATACGGATCGTTCCCATCCCAAGGCATTCGTTAAGGACTCGGTAATAACAACCAAAATAAAGTCCAAGCTGGCTGCGGAAAATCTTGATAGCACGATGTATATTCGAGTTGATACGGACAGCGATGGCGTCGTGTGGCTAAGTGGCACTGCCAAGACCCAGGCAGAAATAGACAAGACCGTTTCAATTGCGCGTGGCACCGAAGGTGTTAAATCGGTCGAGAATCACATTAAAATCAAGTAAAACCGTTAAGTAGTTGAGTTGCTTATCAAATTAACCAAGATATGCAATTCAACAACAGTCTGATCACCGCTAATGAACTGCTTAGTTGACCGCACCTGCTGCTCAAGCGGTGATTACCCTAAGAGTCACGATGGCGCCGGTAGGGCTACACATTATATGAAATGTTTCTTTTCGCTTGTGATGATCACCTTTCCGTTGCTACTCAACGGCTGCTACACCCCAGTGATTGAAGGCGCGCAGCAAGGTTACGATGCCTCTAGGCGGGAATCCCTCAAAACCGAAGCAGCCTTTTCTGACGATCCCGTTGCCGATTACGATCTCGGCAACAACTACTGCTGCAAAGGGGGTGGTCCCATGGACGACCTCACGATCTACGACAACAACAAAGCAACCCACTGGTATTGCAAGGCTGCTCGGCAGGGCTACGGCCCGGCGCAGCTTCAGCTTGCGCGCATCTATTCTGGACACGCCATCCGCGGTCTGCATGTTGCCTTGCGGGCAAGTGCGCTGGTTGACACTGCCGAGACCGATCTCGGCGTTGCCCTGATGTGGGCGAGTCTAGCGGCCAAGAACAAAGGCGAAGGCGACATCGACGACGCGACCGAGTTGCGAACTGAGATCACGCAGAAAGCTACGAAAAAAGAGCGCTCAAGAGCCGCCGCCCTCATGAAAAGCTGGCGAAGTGCCCCGTGTGAGTGGGCCGAAGTATTTCCCTCAAGCAAGAACACGGAAAAGTAGGGGGGCGTTCCCAAGTCTGGATATCGAAGCAGCGACACACGGCTGAATAGTCTATTCAGCCTACTGGGCCACCTGTTGCCGCTGATATTCCTTACGTTTCATCTCAAGGTATTCATCCCGTTCTGATTCATGCAGCTGGCGGGCATACTGATCAGTGCCGTTATACCATCGATGCAAACGTTTCTCTAACTGCTCCTCAGGCGGTGCGGTCAACGCTGCAAGATATGCATCGATCGCCAGGTAGTAGCGCATGGTGTTGCGTTCGACTACCCCGCGTACCCCTTGAATATAAGTAGATTCACCATTTGGCAGTTTGCCTGTGACGGTAAACCCAACTTTATCCCGGCCAATGGTGATCAGATAGCCCTGCATGGCCAAGCGCCCAGCCAAATCAAAGGCGTACGCGTAGGTAAAATGCATAAAGGTGCGCCCGTTTTTAAGCGATGTGGCTTCAATCCAGATGCGATAGTCACGAGTGCTCAGGGGCCCGTTCTCGGCATTGAGTTCTACTGCGAAAAAATCCGGCGTCGTGATCACCCCACGATAGTTGAACTCGATTCGATAGGCATCTGCCAGTGGTTGATTATATTTCTTGCCGATATCTACGGTTAGGCCAGTGCCAGCGTTGTTACTGGAAGCATGACAGTATTTGATATTGACGTGCAGTATCAGCACATCGCACCAATGCGCCGGATTGTTGAGCGCTGCGTTGACGGTAGCAAATGGATAATCGACCACGGTGTAGATTTCGCCTTTCAAATCGTGCGAGGATTCCGCAGAGATAAGATAGAGCGGACGCTGAAACTGATTGCTGCTCAGCTGTTTGGCCAATTCCGTGTACTTGGCGCGTAGCGGTACGTTGGACTTCTCTGGCTCGGTGGCAAAACACTTCCCATTCGCGAAACATATGCCGCAGGTCAGCACAAAAACCGATATCCATCGCAAAAACCTTACTTTGAATGTCTGGCTAAAATACATACAGATTATTTCCATTCGGGCAACCTAGCGCATTTCAACACACCGGTTTGGATCAGCGCATGCTGACGGCTTACAACCAGTGCGCCCACAGTCGAGCCGCCTTTTCCTTGATGCGGGCGACGATTGAACGTTTTCTCCACTCTTCGAGCGTAACGGGCTTGGATGACTCCAGGTCTGTCTCGAACAGATCCTGCATTTGCGCACCGAAATCCTGCCCTAGAATGACTGCATTGATTTCCTGGTTGTTGGTGAAACTGCGCCAGTCGAGATTGGTCGAGCCTATGGTTGACCACACTCCATCTATCACCGCTGTTTTGGCATGCAGCAGGGCTTCTTGGCGCTCATAGATTTTTACGCCGGCGCTCAATAGCTCATCGTAATAAGAGCGTGATGCATAAAACACCAAGACCGAATCAGTTTTTTCGGGTAACAACAAACTCACGTCCACGCCACGTTGCACCGCCTCTTTCAGTGCGGCCAGCAGTTGCGGGTCGGGAACAAAATAGGCATTGGTCAGAAAAACCTGGGTTTCCGCACTATTGATTGCGGAGAGCAGAGTTACATACATCTGGCTGTAAGGCTCTTCGGGCGAACTGCCGATGGCACGTACTACGTCATTGCCTTTATTTTTAAGGTCAGGGAAATAATCTTTGGATGCCAATGGCTCGCCTTTTTGCTCGTTCCATGTCGCCATAAACAGTTTCTGGAACTCGCTGACAACCGGCCCCGACATGCGCAAATGGGTATCACGCCATGTCACCTTGCCCTTGGTGGGTTTGGATCTGCCAAACGATCCACTAGAGTACACGCTGCTGATATTGATACCCCCAACAAAGGCTATCTGACCATCCACAATCAATAGCTTGCGGTGATCACGCCGGCTGACTTGCCAGCCTTTACGGGCCTCGAGCGGATTAATCGGATTGAATTCCAGAACATTCACACCGCTTTCTTTCATCGGCTTGAAGAATTCCTTGGGCGTATAGAGTGATCCCACGCTATCGTAAATAAAGTTCACCTGTACACCGCTGCGTTGCTTGCTGATTAATAGCTCAGCAAAGCGCTGCCCGATCTCATCGTCTTCGATGATGAAGGTCTCCATATTGATATGGTCCTTCGCGTTTTCTATGGCTGCGAACATGGCGTCATAAGTGGTCGGGCCATCTACCAATAGCTCCACTTTGTTGCCCACCACCAACGGGCTGCCGACAATCTCCGCTTCCACGGCCAGATGCTTGTCGAAGATATTGGTATCGTCAGCATTCTTTTCAAGTTTGGCGAGAATTGCCTTGCTTTGCTGGGCCGTCAGCGGCCCATGCGCACCTTCGAGTTGCAAAGGCTGTGATGGATGCATCGACATGTCGGGCACCATAGTAGGTATTGAACTGCAGCCTACGAGCAACGCAATGAAAATCGACGCTGCAAGTTTTGCGATGCTCACATAACTAATTTTATCTCTGTACATCAGCAGTTCCCTGGAATGCTCATCATGCTCTGTCTACACAATGAAGAAAAACAACATGCGGTAGAAGCATCCATGACGATGGCACTCCCGAAGTCGGAGGTTGATCGGAAAGATGGCTCCATGTGTCAAAGGACCAAATTAAAGCAGAAGCATTCTGCCGTCTGTACGATAGCGCACATACATCATTCTTTTGACCGGGAAAGCCGGGCTCGGGGATCCGTCGGCGAAACCAAGCGGTCATGCGTGCATATTCTTAGCCTTATGTGCGATACCGCACGGAAAACACAGGCAAGAACAGATAGTGTATGCCTATTAGAGTTGGTGTCGCATTCGTAGACATCCATGACTCAGACGATGGTTATCAAAATGGAGGTCACAAATGTTGAAAATACGCTACGTATTGGTTTTACTGGGAGCGCTGCTGGTCGCACCCGCTTCTGCGGAAGTTCAGGTGAGCATTGGTATCGGGACGCCGCACTTCAGCATCGGCATCAATGTGCCAGCCTATCCGCGGCTCGTCGCCGTGCCAGGTTACCCGGTCTATTACGCACCGAGCATGCAAGCCAACTTCTTCTTTTACGATGGCATGTACTGGGTCTATCAGAATGATTACTGGTACGCGAGCTCCTGGTACAACGGGCCATGGTGGCTTGTAGGTCCGGAAGTCGTGCCGTTATTCGTCCTGCGCGTCCCGGTACGCTACTACCGTTATCCTCCTCCGTACTTCCATGAGTGGCATCAAGATGCGCCGCCGCGTTGGGGCGATCACTGGGGACGCGATTGGGAGCAGCGCAGAAGCGGTTGGGATAGATGGGACCACCGTTCTGCACCGCCGCCAGCACCACCGCCCGACTACCAGCGGCAGTATTCAGGGGATCGCTATCCTCGACAAGTGGAACAACAGTATGAACTGCACCAGCAGAATTACCGTTACCAGCCACGCGAACCCGTAGTGAAGCAACACTACGAGGAGCAGGCGGTAAAAAGAGCACCTGCTCAGCAAGGAAAACCTCAACAGGAAAGGCAAGGGGCACCTGAAGGTCGAGATACCAGGCAGCAGGATAACCAGCGTTCTACATCACAACCGCAGCAGAAACCAGCCGCCACGCGCCCGGAGTCACCGCAAAAAGGAAGCGGAGAAACTCAGAAGGCAACGCCAGTTTCCCCACAACAAGGGCCACCGGAAGTACATGATCAAAGGCCGACTTCACAGCCAGAGGCAGCCCAGCGCGAACAACCAATGCCAAAGTCACAGGGCCGGGAACCAGGCCAGCAAGGCAAGGATGCAAGTGGCGAGCAAAAACCGGGGCATGGGCAGGAGCAGGAGCGGGGTGGTTGGGATCCCCATCAGTAATACAGGCTGAGCCGATCTCAGTGAACTTACATCACGCGACGATAGAACGTCATCGGCCCATGCCTGCGAACATTAATCATGAATCATTATCTACAAGAGGCTCAATATGAAACGTTTTCTAATCGCAGCGGCAATAACCGCTGCCACCCTTAGCACTCCGGCACTTGCTGCCGACGTTGGCGTATCGGTCAGCATCGGCCAACCCGGCTTTTATGGCCGTATCGACATCGGTGACTATCCGTATCCGCCGCCACGACTGATCTATCGTCAACCGAGAGTCGTCGAGCGCGTGGTGGTGATAGAACGTGAGCCGGTTTATATGCGAGTACCCCCAGGCCACGCGAAAAACTGGGGCAAGCACTGCCACAAATATAACGCCTGCGGCGAGCGAGTCTATTTTGTGCAGGACAGCTGGTACCAGCGCGAATATGTTCCGCATTATCAGGAATACCATCGTGACCACCGGGATGATTACCGTGACGAATACAGGGGTAATGATCGCGGGGATCATGGGGACAATCGCCAAGGCGGCGATCAAGGCCAGGGCAAGAATCAAGGCCAGGGCCAAGGAAAGGGCAAGGGCCACTAGGCCAGGGCTTACAACTATTCCGGCTCATTCCTTCGTAATGACGCCGGGATATTTGTGCCCATCTCCCGCGTGACGACCAGCAGCGCTCGAAAAAAGGCTGCTTGATAAGTGCGCTAGCGCACAGAGCGCTCTTGAATAAAAGAGTATTTTTTAAAAGTAAGTTAACTAACCGATATGAGTCGGAACATCAGTTGGAGTAACTTCGGTATTACGTTTTTCCTTTTAAATTTATGGAGATTACAGCTATGAAAAACCTCAAATACATTTCTGCCATTTTTCTCGCCTTAACGTTGGCGACTGCACTTGGTTGCGCCTCGACGGCCAAGCATGAAGGCACAGGAGAATACGTGGATGACAGCGTGATCACCACCAAGGTAAAGGCGGCGGTAATGAATGAACCTACATTGAAATCCGCTGAAATCAACGTCGAAACCTTCAAAGGTGTAGTTCAGTTGAGCGGCTTCGTCAATTCTCAGGCCGATATCAACAAGGCCGTAGAAGTGGCACGCAGCGTCAAGGGCGTGACCTCCGTCAAGAATGACATGCGGCTCAAGTAAGGGTCTGGAACAAATCTGCCCCTTGTATTAGGAGAAAAAATGCTTGAAACCATTGTAGTTCTATTGCTTATCCTCTGGGTGCTTGGCTTGGTTTCCTCCTACACCATGGGCGGATTGATCCACCTTCTTCTGGTCATCGCGATTGTGGTGATATTGGTCCGTGTCATCCAGGGACGGCGCCTGTAGCGCCTTGGGATATTTCTATGCAGCAAGGTGGTCGGGTAAAGCGGCGCAGTTGTTTGCGATTTCTGCTTTACCTGGCTTACTGGTTCCAAAGGTACGAATAGAAGTTTTCTGAAGAGAGGGGAGATGAGATGAGCGCAGTCAAGATGTTGGCAATTGTGTTGATCGTGGCCGGCGGCCTGGGGTTGATGTATGGCGGTTTCAGTTACACGAAAGAAACCCACGAGACCAAGCTGGGGCCGATAGAGCTGTCGGTCAAGGAAACGGAGAATGTAAACGTTCCGGTATGGGTTGGTGCGGCAGCGATTGCGGCAGGGCTGATCCTTCTTTTTGCGCGCAAGTAATATCAAGGATGGCAGAGGCGGCACTGCTGGCCAAAACCAGCGCGGCAATCAAGGCTACCGACGTTTATGTCCACGGAAATCCATAGATGCTCATCGGTGTCACCGCTGCTGTCGGCCTGGTAATCGGCTTGCTCGTCAAGCGTCGCTAGTTGCTTTGTCATCGCCGGGAAGGTGTCTCGACGGTGGGGAAGGGATCTGCTCGATTTGCTGACGGTTCTCGCGGCAAAGCTGGATTACATCGGGTATGCAGGCACCTGAAAAATTCAGAAACATCTTGTCGTGCCTTCGCACACCTGAATCTACTCCGTAATGCCCTTAGCAATGCATGATACGGGCGTAAGTTTCGATGTCGGTCTTGTAACAACTGCAGGATGCGGCTTCCAAGCCGGCGATGTTGTGAATCTTGACCTTCCCCCGGGTGTAGCTGATTATTTTTTTCTGCTGCAGCGAACCCGCAGCCTTGGTTATACCGACGCGACGTACCCCCAGCATATGGGCTAGGTATTCGTGGGTGATATAGAACTCATTTGAGTGTGCCCGGTCTCGAGTCATCAGCAGCCAACGGGCAATGCGCTCTTCAATGACATGATAGCGATTACAAGCGGCTGTTTGCGCCAGTTGGAGCATCAGCACATGGATATAGTGGTTCAGCTCCTGTTGCAGCGCAACGCTGTGTTCGAGTTCGTTGTGAAACCGTTCAGTGTCCATACGCCATGCAGTGCCTGTGCCCTGCACCACGCCATGGAACGATGTAACATTGATCCCAAGCATGAGAGGCGCCCCGTACATGCCTTCATTGCCCACCAGGGCCACCTCCAGGTTGCCGTGGCCCTCGATTGGTGTCAGCAATGAAATGAAACTATCTATGGGAAAATAAACGTGGTGAATTGTCTGCCCGGGCTCGAAGAGAATATCTCCAAAAACCAACTCGACTTGCTCGCATCCTGCCAGAAAACGTTGGCGATCCTTCCTGGGGATAGACTCCAGCAGGTGATTGGTAGCAGGGATAGCTTGGTTGGACGGCACGAGTACTTTCCTGTGATGTTTGAGGAAACCCAACAGACGGCACAAAAATCCTGCAATCCCAATGTCAGAGATTGCCAAGGAAGGCTCCTCTAGTCAGGGGCACAGAATAGCGCAGAAGTTTTCTTCTATCTGTGCGTTGGCACACATACATCCGTTCGAGCGGGAAAGATTTGTACTGGGAATGGCGGGTTAGATAAAGCACCCACCAGGCCGGATAAATCCATGCGCTATGTTCGGCAACGCACAGACTGGATGGACTCTGCCGCTTATTCTTCAGTGGCGTTCAACCAACCTTTAGGAACCTACCATGAAAAGCAACTCGAAGATCAAATCCACCGTGCTTGTCTCCGCACTGGTTTTAAGCATTGGCAGCCTTCAAGCCGCTGCCATGGGCGCTGCGGACGATATCGATCAAACCACTTATACCACCGCGTTTAAATCCTTGGATACCAACAACGATGGCAAACTCAGCAAAGATGAAGTAATAAATGAAAAACCCTTTGCCAAGAATTTTGCTACCGCGGACAAGAATCACGACGGCACCCTAGATCAAGAGGAATTCACCAGTTACAAGTCGAAGGCTGAACAAAAGGAAGTGAAGCGTATTGCCAGCGACAGCCTCATTACCTCAAAAGTAAAAGCCAAAATGTTGGGCGATGAGGGACTGAAAAGCCTGAAAGTAAGTGTCGAAACTCACAGGGGTATTGTGTTGCTGAGCGGATTCGTGACAACCGAAGATCAAATCAAGCAGGCTGTAAAAATCGCGACCGACACCGAAGGCGTGAAGTCGGTCAAAAACAGCCTAGTGCTGAAGAAGGACTGACCTCCGCAACGAGCGATAATACAAACGGATTACGACATCTCGTCTCATCCTTTGGCAGCACTCCATAGCGGCCATTTTTTTGCCTGGGTTTGTTAATGTGCGTTACCAGACAGACCATGGATGAAAACTTTATTAGCCTAATCAACTGTGAGATAAGCAGTTCGCATAACTTTCCGGGTCGGCGGTACGAAATGGGATTCAACCCAAAGCAAATTCGTGCTGCTGATGCCCGTGATTGTGACGATAACTGTCGTCACATAACTGTTGGGTAAGAGGTATACAAAATGAACTGGGATCAAATTGAAGGTAATTGGAAGCAAGTTAAGGGCGACGTCAAGCAGCAGTGGAGCAAGCTTACCGACGATCAGTTGGACGTAATCGCCGGCAAGTGGGATCATCTTGCGGGCAAGATTCAGGAAGCCTACGGGATCACCAAAGAAGCTGCAGAGAAACAGCTGTCCGATTGGCAGAAGATGCAGAAGGCTGTTGCTTGCAGCAACAGCAAACCCACCAAAGAGTGCCACTAGAAATCCATTCTTGGGTGCATTCAAATAATCCGCACCGAGTAACCGCATCAATGTCGAAGCGGTTGCCTCGTGCATATGGAGCAGCAGAGCATGGGTTACTAGATCGGACAGCCGGGATGTTACGACATGAGCATTGCGTTTGAGGATAGTGCTCGAAACTTGCCTGACCATTAAACCGCCTGTCCTAACCTGTTGTAATTGCCGCCACCTCCTTGACCGCCGCAATTATCGCTATGGCACGTTCCACCCCAAGATGAAAACCTGGTTTCGGGAGGAAAAAATCATATTACACGCCAACATCTTCTACGGTTTGGAGAAAGCCCCACGACGTTTGCTTATGGTTCTGGCATTGCTGTTGACTTCGTTCGCCGTGTTTGCAGAGGAGCCCATCAGCAATGGCGTTTGGCCCCGTATTCAAGACACCCTATCCCAAACCTGGCAGTCGACGGACTACGAGTTGTATATCCCGATCAATACCTGGCATAACCGCAGCGCCTATAGCTCGGAGGAAATTGACGATTACAACGAGCACCCCTGGGGTTTAGGGGTTGGAAAATACCGGTTTGACGAGGACGGCGACTGGAATGCCTTATACGTGATGGCATTTCAGGATTCCAATAATCATCTGCAGCCTGTTGCAGGATACGGGTTTCAAAAAATATGGCGGCCTGCTGATGACCTTCGTTTGGGTGCCGGATACGCGGTTGGATTAACCGCGCGCCAAGGCATGTACTACTTGCCTATTCCGGGAATCTTTCCACTCTTCTCCGTTGAATACAAGGCATTAGCAGTGCAATCCACATACATACCCGGCGGTAATGGCTATGGCAATATCCTGTTTACTTGGTTGCGTTGGCAAATGTAGCAGCGGACCTGGCGACTTTTGTGTTAAGAAAATTGGAATAGTCATCCCCATGCACCTCAAGGGACGAAGGAGACGCCATAAGATACATCGAAAAGCACAGGACGCAGCACAGCTACGTACGACCGTACTTGGTGCTAACGATGGCACTGTTTCCACCGCCAGTCTAGTCGCAGGTACGAATCATCAGGCAAAAACGAAGTTAATAACACATTGATGATTTGAAGTGTAACTTCTATAGATTGAGAATCTGCGATGGAGTTTGCCAGACTCAGTCGCTATCCAATCCCTCCTTCATCAACTGTTGGCGGATTGACATCAATTCCTGCTGGCGCTTTGCGTCGGCTTCCGGATAACTCATTTTGAGCGATTTAAAAGTATCCAGAATGATCCTGGAAATAATCAGCCGAGCATTTTCCTTGTCATCAGCGGGTACCACATACCAAGGTGCATTTGTTGTACTCGTTGCGCTCATGCAAGCCTCATAGGCCTGCATGTAATCTTTCCAGAATTTTCGTTCTTCCATGTCACCAAGACTGAATTTCCAGCTCTTTTCGGGCTCGTCGATGCGATCGAGAAAGCGCTTTCTCTGCTCTTCCTCGGAAAGGTGCAGGAAGAACTTGATGGTGCGTGTGCCGTTGCGGTAGAGATGGTTCTCTAAGTCCACAATGGAACGATAGCGATCCTGCCAGATAGTATCCTCGTCGAGCAGCCCATCCGGGAGCCCTTGGCCACGAAGAATTTCTGGATGCACACGAACAATCAACACCTCCTCATAATAGGATCGGTTGAAGATTCCGATCCGACCGCGTTCGGGCAAACACTGCGAGGTGCGCCATAGAAAATCGTGCTCAAGTTCCATGGCGCTCGGATGTTTGAAGCTGAACACCTGGCAACCTTGGGGATTGATGCCAGACATGACGTGCCGGATGGCGCCATCTTTTCCGGCAGCGTCCATCGCCTGAAAAATCAGCAACACTGCATAGCGGTTGGACGCGTAAAGAAGTTGTTGAAACGCACTTAGCTCGGCGACCTGCTCTTCGAGTAGTTCTTTATACTGCTCCTTCGATTCGTAAGCGGGGTTGACAAGCGTCGGCCACTTCTTAAGTTTGACCTTTTCGCCTTCCTGCACTCTGAAATCCATTGAATTGATTTTCATCTCGATCCTTTTGCTGTCACAAGCTGTGCAGTTAAGCTCCTATCACAGTTCGAAGGAAATCTGGAGTTACCCATAATTGCATGGCAGTAACTACGGTAGAAATGTTTAAGCTTCTTACACAAGCACACCTCGTTTTGAAAGGATGGGTATGCTCATCCAGAAAACCCTTGGTTTCGCATGCAACGTTCACGACTTATCCAAACCTATCACTAGCCAAGATTTCTATAAACTCGTTCGGCACCATTATTTCACCTAACAAATCATATTAGTACAGTTCTTCACGTGTTTCAGTAACCTTCAACAACATCCCGGTCTCCTGATCTTCGTTGTGCGGAACTGCAGATATGCCCGTAACGCCATGAAGGCGCACATATTCGCCAATTATCCGCATAAATTCTTGCCGGACCGTGCATTGGCACATGCACGCTTTGGGGATGTCGGTGCGTTACCGAACAGACTACGCTTGCCAAGCGGGGGTAGGCTGAACGCATTCAAGTTTTACAAATTAATCGTTAATTCGACGATTGAAACAGAGAGGTCATGATCATGAACACGATAAAGAGATTTGCATTCATTACGGTTACTACAGCAGTGCTGTTAGGCATGGCGGGTTGTAGCGGGATGTCCACGCGTGACAAGAACACAGCAATCGGTGCAGGTGTTGGTGCTGTCGGAGGTGCTGTTCTTACGGGTGGCAGCGCGCTCGGAACCGTCGGTGGCGCCGCAGTCGGTGGCGTAATCGGCAACCAGGTCGGGAAGTAGCCATCGTAACGGATGCATTTGTCGAATCCGGCCGATGGATTTGAGTAAGTCAAGTCAGCTTGTCATACACCTGAAGTTCGCCGATTTCAAGGTGGTGGTAGATCGGAAGCGTTGCTGAAAGGGGCTGCTAACCAGAGCGGTGACAAGTTGGCCGCGGTATGCGCCAAGACGTAAAAATCCCTTAGCCAACCCCTAATGCAGGGTGGGCATGTTCTCTTTGCGATTCACACGGAATGTACTGCGCAAACGCTCGATGTCAATGGGCTGCGTGGCGGAGCGCGGGCAGCAGGCGATCGAATTCCGTTTTGACCACCTGATAGCACTCGCAGACCCGTTTTTCCAATCCCGGCCGGTCCAGTATCGTGATGTGGCCACGGCTGTAATTGATCAATCCCGCGCGATGCAATTTCCCTGCGGCGTCGGTGACGCCCTCGCGCCGTACGCCCAGCATGTTGGCAATCAACTCTTGAGTCATGGTCAATTCATCGGAAGAGAGGCGGTCGAGACTCAGCAGCAGCCAGCGACAGAGTTGCTGCTCCACGGAATGATGTCGATTGCAAACCGCGGTCTGGGCCATTTGCGTGATCAACGCCTGGGTGTAGCGCAGCAAAAGGCGCTGAACCGGTCCGGCGCGATAGAATTCGTTCTTCAGTAACTGCCCTTTCAGCCGGTAGCCGTAGCCCGCGCTCTGGACTATGGCCCGACTTGGCGTGGTTTCACCGCCCATGAACAGCGAAATGCCGAGGATGCCCTCATTGCCGACCACCGCGATTTCAGCTGATGCCCCATTCTCCATGACGTAGAGCAGCGACACGATGGCAGTCGTTGGGAAATATACGTGCTGCAAATGTTCGCCAGGCTCGTAAAGAACCTTGCCGAGCGGCATCTCGACCATTTCAAGATAGGGAGCCAGTCTTTCGAATTCTGTCGCGGGCAGTGCGGCGAGAAGGTGGTTCTGCTCGGGAGCGTGCAAGTCAGACAACATGAATTACCCCAAACCAGAAATGAATGAAAAAAACCTGAGATCGGATTTAGAATAGCGTATAACTGAAATTATACCCATGATAAGCAAGAGCTATGTGTTGTGTAGAACATAATAGCCTTTTATTTTTTTGGCTTTTCCTCTTCCTTATTTTCGAACAGGCCTTCGGCCCAGCCCCCGATTTTTGCACCGACCGAAGTACCGAACCCCGGGCCCATGATGGCAGTGCCTGCCGCTGCACCCGCCATGGTTCCAGCAGTTGGATAGAGTAACGGTTCGTCGACCGTTCCCGTAACGTTGAGCGGCACGTTGGCGCCCACTGCTTTGACATGTGCATTGACACGTCCTGACAGCTTATTCATTGGCGAGATGTTCACATTGCCATCGACAGCCAGCGTACCCGAGCTTATCTTGAGTTGCGTGAAACGGTAGCCGCTTTGATCCATAATCAGATGCCCGGATAACTGGTCGAAACGGGTTTCTCCGCCCGCCGCCGCCTTCTTGATCAGATTGGTCGCAGCTTTCTGGATATCAACGCCATGTAGCACACCGTTCTGAACGTTAAAAGACGTTTCCAGGTGCAACGCATTCATGAGTTGATCTGCAGAATCCGCCGACGCAGAGAAGGCTGATTTTGCACTGAGCCGGCCGCTGACGTGGGTTTTGAATGACAGCATAGGAGCGATCTTCTGCATCTCCACCTGGTGGGCGTCGAAATTGCCACTGAGCTGCATCCCTTTCTGCCAGCTGACGGTTGCTTTGCCGTTGGCTGTGCCACCATAGAGCCTGGCGCTCACCTTGTTCAAGTAGGCATCGTTGAGTGTTGCCACGCCCTTGACGTTCAACTCGTCGAATACTATCGGAGGAGCTACCGGCAATTGCCACGCTGTCGCGCTCACGTCGAGCAGATAATTTGGCTGGTTGGGCTTGATGAACACTTTGAGCTTGCCGTCCTGCGTGGCAATTGAGGCTTTCTCGGGTTCGCCCTTGCTGTCGAGGCTTACGAGTGCATCAAACGGACCAAGGCTCGCCTTGCCGTAGTTGACCTGTACGTTTTTGAGGCGGATGCTCTCGACCCTGAATTGCGTGGGCGACCTGGAGGTCTCCGGCTTGCTCCATATAGGAATTTTGTCCAGTGCCTTCTGTGTCAGAAACAGCGAATCGATCTCGATGCTCTTGATGACCTTGGTCGATTGCAGCAACGAGAAAAGATCGGGGGTTACCAGAACCTTGCCGATCCGGATGTCATCGGTCGTTCCGACCTTGATGCCGTCGATCGCGACATGCGGCAATGGCAATGCGGTGAGCTTGATGCTTTTTATCGACACCGGCTCCTTTAACTTGTCCGAAACCGCCTTCTCGATCTGCGGAAGGTAATCATTGAGCGAGAAGAAAAAGGGCAGGGCCACTGCAGTTGCAAGCAGCAGCCCTAGTCCGATCAGTATGCTTTTAAGCCACTTCATGTTGCGTCGATTGTGATCAGCGACGTCATGCGAAAGAGGGTAGTGTCAAGTTACCTACCCGGCTTACGAACTAGATTCGGTTCTTATTTATGCTCACTTGCTTCGTCTTTGATGGCTTTTCCACCCTGCTCAATATCCTTGCCCGCGCCTTCTACTGTGTTGCAACCGGTAAGTGTTGCAACAGTTCCGGCCAGGAATAGTGTCGCGAGCAGCAACGAGAAAATTCTTTTAATCATGATAAATCTCCTAGTGTAGAAAATGGATTAAGAATCGGAACGCAAGAAACTGAGGCTTTCTTGAGGGCCGCGAAATTTCATAATACGCCTATAAATAAGGTTATTGTGTTCGCTCCCGAACACAGCGCAATTTCCCTTTACAAGTTCGTGCTACATGCCTAGCAAAGGGTATCTAGTTTCCCAGCAACTCATCCACCGGCGCAAGTTGCTCCACATGCTGAGCCACAACTTTCATGATGGCAGTGATCGGCATGCTCAGCAGCATCCCCCAAAAGCCCCACAGCCATGTCCAGAACAGCAGTGAAATGAACACCGCTGCCGTGTTCATTCTGGCGATCCTGCCCGTCATCCAGGTGGTGATTAATGTCCCGACGAATATAGCGATCGCCAGCAAAACTCCAGCGGTTATCAGCGCCATCGATAGTGCGTCGAACTGTATGAAGGTCGCCATACCAACGGTGGCGGCGGTGACGGCCGGACCGAAGTACGGGATCAGGTGGAGCAGACCTGCAAACACTGCCCAGGCACCGGCGTTTTCCAGACCGATCCAGCGCAACGCGATCCAGGAGAGCAGGCCGACCAGTACGTTGGTCGCAAGCAGCATCAGCATGTAGCTTTGGATGGATTCGTTGATGTCATCGAGGATGTGCACGGTGATCTTTCTGCTCGACAGCGAGGGTCCCGTGATTCGCACCAGTTTTCTCTTATAGCTGTCTCCAGACAGCAGGAGAAAGAAAGTCAGGAAGAGCACCATGGCCCCCTGGCCGATCAGTCCTAGAGTTCCGGTGGACCCCGCCCAAAGAAAATTGCCGAGTTTGAAACCGGGCGTGTCGATGACGACGCGCGTCGTCCGTTGTTTTGGCGTCGAAGGCTCGCCTGCGGCCTGGATCGTAGCCTTCTCGATCTCGCTCGCAGCGGTTTGCATCTTCTGCATGGTGCTGACTTGGCCTTCGTGCATAGCGTTGAGGCCGGCCGACAGCTTGCTCACAGCCTCGGGCAGCTGATCAATTATCGTCCGCACCTGCCCGCGCAATGAGTAACTTCCAAGGATGAGGGCGCACACGACGCCCATCATCACAACACTGGCACCCACCACGCGCGGGATTCTGATCCGCTCGAGCCACACGACGAGAGGGTTCAGGGTGTAGGCGAACAGAATCCCTAGCAGCAGGGAAATGACAAAGCTCTGCGCCCATTCCAATGCGAAGACCACAGCGACCGTGGCGATGATATTAAGCGCCAATCCTCGCCAAGCCACGGTAACCCGGACTGAGGGCGTCGACGAAGCTGATTCAATATTCGCAGGCAATTGATTGTTCGCCGGAGCTTCTGATTCAGGAGTTACGATTGCTGCCATCGGGACGGGCCTCGGAGTTTGTGGTTTATGTCTGTGAAACTAGTAAGCAGTATCTGGCTATCAGTCGAGATAGGAGGACAGAGATACACTATGATGCAAAGCATGTTCGCAGGATCAGCGAAAGTCTGTACGGTGCCGTACATTTGATTCAGGTCGGCGCCAAGGGCCGGTAACGACGGATAGCTGGCTAAGCCCCTGGTCGCGCAGAGGGGTGACCTGTTTCGCCTATGTGCGACAACGTACAGACGGTTTTTAATTTTGCAATTAAAAGTTGTGAATATTTACTCATTCAAGCGGGGCTGGCCAAACCCGGGCGCTTAATTCATCAATACCACAAAAATTAGAGGTTATTTCATGTATTACATCGTTGAAACCGACAAATCATTTGAGCAAGCGTCGACAGACCTCGAGTCCGCGGTTAAGCGTCACGCTTTCGGCGTAATGCATGTCCACGACTTGGGGGCCACACTACGCAGCAAAGGCATTGCATTCGAGGAAGAGTGCAAGGTTTTTGAAGTTTGCAATCCGGGGCAGGCTGCAAAAGTACTATCGACCGATATGCGCCTGAACATGGCGTTACCGTGTCGTATCTCGGTGTTTACGGAGAAAGGCAAAACGAAGATCGGTCTTATCAGGCCAGTGCAAATGCTCTCGGCGCTATCTCAGGATGCAGCACTGGTTCAAGTAGCCAAAGAGGTTGAGGAATCAACCATCTCGATGGTTGACGAGGCAAAATGAGTCCTCGCCACATCTTGCCATTCACAGCCTCAGCCGGCTGACGCCAATCGGGGCGCATGTGATCTTCGAACTGATCGAAGACATTTCGAAGCTGGCGCTCATCGTCGCTGGCCTTTATTTCGTCCTTGGTGAGTACGCACGCCTCAAGCAACCTTCATGGACCAAAACACTGGATAAACGCCGACTGACAATACTATGGGTGCTTGTCCTCGTGGCAACCGCAGTTAAAGTCAGCGAAGATGTACTCGGTGGAGAATCAGGTCTGATCGACAGGGCCATTTTGCTTTTCATCCATAATCATGTTCCGAGCACGTTAAACGTGATCTGTGAAGCGATCACATTTACGGGATCGTCAAAAGTTCTGTTTCCGCTCGCTGCCTTGGTGACAATCACACTTCTGTGGGCAAAGCGTCGTTTCGAAGCTCTACTTGTCGCATCTTCGGTGATCAGTGCTGTTGCTGTGATTTATGTTGTCAAAATGCTGGTTGGCCGGGTACGCCCAGATTTGTGGAACACAGAGTGGTATTGGGGTTCCAGCTTCCCCAGCGGGCACACTCTGGCCGCCGCCGCATTTGCTACCGCTACCGCTCTGGCCGTGAGCCGCATCAGGCCAATGGCGAAAAAACTCGCGCTGTCGATAGCGATTTTATGGATATCTCTTGTCGCCATTTCGCGTCTGGTGCTTGGTGTGCACTGGCCGACTGACGTATTGGTTGCTGCGTGTATCGGGGCATTTCTGCCGTTGGCGATGAGTGTTCTTCTAGAGTTACGTAACACATAACGATGCGCACTACCCGACAGCTTTCAGCAGCGGTTGAGCTTGGATGTTGACTGTTTGCTGTGGGTCAATTTGATACATCGACTACCCTTAACCGACCCCGCCTAATTGATAATTTCCGGCAAGAAAAAAGCCCGGAGTATTTCCGAGCTATGATATTGCGAAGTAGTTATAAAGGTACTTTTGTAGTTTTGCTCTTGAGCTTAGCAGACCACGCCTCTGCATTTTGTGCGGAAATTTGTTTTCCATAAGCATCCCTTTCCTCGGCGGTCTTCTTGATAGCCTTGATGCTCTGGATGCAACGCCACCTTGTTCCCCCTTTTGTTGAGATTTGTCTCATCTCATTCTCTGGGTGAGTTTTGCCGCAGTGGTAACAATATCGAGTTGCAGTCATATCAGCGGTTCAGAATTGGTAAGTCGTAAATGGAAACGGCCCACATCTCTGCGAGCCGCTTGAAACTGGTGGGGGATGACAGGAGCGAACTGTCGACAAACGGATTAAGAGTACAGCCCACCCCGAACTTATGGATTTCAAAGGCCAAGAATCGCAAGGAATTTTTTTCTCGGGCCGTCTCCCTGCAGCGTCAAAACCGAACGTTTGCCGAACTGAACCATATATTAATTTCCACAATTCAATGGCCGTTTTCGATCCGACTCAACGAGTTATGGGTGCCTGGTTTCCGAACCTGTACTGAACGGGCTGTGAAAATGGAGTTTGAATGTCAGCTCTTGGCCGTTATTAGCCTGTCTAGGTTTAGGTGCCGCGCACAACCTCTTCGATACGGCGATGCAATTCGGCAATTTCCGCATCAACATGGGTGATGACGTTATCAAGTGCCTCACGTGCCGACACGTCGCGTTCTTCCATGATCCATGGCTCGATTTCGGCCTTAAGATCCTCAAAAGCTCCCAGCCTAGCTTCAAGTCGGATCAAGTCGCTGTCTTGCTTACTGTCCATATTTCCTCCATAGCATCTGTGGGTATAGATTCGGCAGTGCCTTCCCTTGCCTCTTAAGTTTGGATGGTAACATTAACCGTCCACTTCTGGCCGGAAGTGGGCGTTTGTTTAGACCCGCACCACAAGCTTAATTATGAGTATGGTATTCCGAGATCTTTAGCGGCGACTATAAGCCAACGGTGGTGAAGATATAAAGAATCCTGCCGCATCACATGACAAGATTTCTTCAAATACCCATTACATCGTCAAACCGTGTTGATTTGTGTTCGATAATCAGACCAGTGCGTTTGAACTTTGCCACTGCTTTAATTACATCAGCTACTTTAACGCCATGCTGATTTGCCACTGCATCGATCTGAGTTAGTAGTTCTAGAACACCCGCACTTTCTTTGGTCAGAACGTTTTTCTTTGCTTTCACTGCTTTGGCCCTTTCTTCTCTTGCATTCTTCATTTCCTCAAGCTTCTTCAGTTTTGCTTGCGCCTCAGAGATTCGTTCTTCAATAGTGCGTCTTGTGCGAGTAACCATGAAATCCACCTATTCCAAATAATTTAAGTTAAACCTACATTTTTTGTTCTTAGCAAATTCTAATATATTGCCAGTAACTTTATGTTAGTTATTTAATTAAATCAGAGGCCATGTCCACTTCAGAAAGAATTAATGTTTTCTCACTAAAATTGATGTCTGTTTTTTGTTGACACCGGAATTACAAACCTGACAGAAGAAGCGTGATCAAGTCATAACTACTACGGATTAGGTAAGTCTCAGTGGGGCTTACAAAGGCACCTTGCTCTTGAGCTTAGCAGACCATGCTTCAGAATTCATCTCACTGACCTTCTTGCCAAAGGCATCCCTCTCTGCTGCAGTCTTCTTGATTGCTCTCTGGGTTTGTAAGTAGCCATTTGCATTTGTGAAGTAAAACCCACCCAAGATAGGTTCACGCATGACTGCTCAGGATGGGCAGATAATGATTCGCAAGTAGTGCTGCCCAAGATTCTCCACCTCGTTGATGAAAATCTGGCTAGCCAAATGGATTCCGCCCAGTCCAATCACATCGAACTGGTGTCCGATGTGCATAAGAAAGCGGAGGCGCGGATTGATCTCTTCTCCAGTAATCAGATTGATGCGTTCGAGTGCTGGCAGCAGCATTGAAACAGGCTTCCAAAGGATATCATTGGACAAATAACCAAAAAATCTCTCAAAAGCCTTGTTGCAGCCATGGATGAGGCCGTTTGAGTTGACCATCAGTTCAGCCATGCTGCCTGTGGTGTCAGTAGATAAATTCATGACTTCTCCTTTCCCAATGCAAGTTGCAGAACAAATCGACAACCTTATCGATATCAATGGATCTGCTCGACTGTTATATGACGGCACACCAAGGTGTAGCAGGTGTATTTAGATTCTCGTATCTTTGCTGAGACTCCATAAGCAATCTATATGCCATGTAATATTTTGTATATAAATATCAATTGGTTACTGATTTTTCTTGAATATGGATGGCTGGGGGGGATGTCATTAAGCCACGACGCTTTCCCTAGAAATTCTATAACTACTTGATTTGATTGCTTAAAGATTGTCTCTGGACGAAGACAGGCACGCGGGTTCAAGTATGAAGTGCAACGCCTGAAGGCTTGAACCCGCGTTAAGGAATTAAATTATATAAAAATAATATTTAATGTTTTAAAAAATCCCCCATACAATTGCCGCTTCCTGTTATTTCGCTTGCCTCAAGTGCAGCGGATGGAGTGACATCTTGAAAATCCGCCGTCTCGATCTTGACGACAAAATCATCAATCAGCCGCATGCCGAGTTGGGCCTGCCTCCTATCGAATATGAGGTCACCCATGCAGGCGATCACCCGCTGCTGAGGATCGCAAGCTATCTGGTGTTCGCGATTCTGACCAGCCTGGTCTGCTATTTCTTGTATCAGCTTTTCCTAAACGGCAACGAGCGCTCGGGTGGCGAAATCGTTGCGGAAGCGCTGCGCGATCCCATTTTCTGGAGCGCGGTCGGAGTTGGTTTGCTGGCACAGGTGATCGACGGCGCACTTGGCATGGCTTACGGCGTCACATCGACCAGCTTCCTGCTTGCAGTCGGGGTATCGCCGGCGATGGCGAGCGGCGCGACCCACTTAGCCGAAGTCTTCACCACCGGCGTTTCGGGCGTTTCTCACCTGAAAATGGGTAACGTCAACAAGAGGTTATTCTTTAGCCTCTTGATTCCAGGCATCATCGGCGGCCTGATAGGCGCCTACGTTCTCAGCCACATTGATGGCAAGGTGTTGAAGCCGTTCATCAGCGCTTATTTGTTGCTCATGGGTATTTATGTGCTGAGCAAAGCTTTTCGCCATATCCGGGCTCGGCGAGAGGTCAGCGCCGGCAAGGTTGTACCGCTGGCGCTTTTCGGCAGCCTCATGGACACCACGGGTGGCGGAGGCTGGGGGCCTATCGTGACGACTTCTCTCGTTGGCTCGGGCCATGATCCAAGGACGACTATCGGCTCGGTCAATTTCGCCGAGTTCTTCCTCACAGTGACGGTGGCGGCAGCGTTGTTCTCCATTCTGGACAACAGCGTTTGGCTGATCGTGGCCGGTCTGGTGATTGGTGGTCTCTTCGCCGCGCCGCTGGCCGCTTATCTAACCAAGCGCTTGAATGCCAAAGTGCTGTTGGTTCTAGTTGGCACCCTAATCAGTGCGATCAGTGCATTCAATTTGTATATGGCTTATTCCGGGTGAAGCCTAAGCCGACATTTCATGGACCCATGTCCTCCAGCCTCTGCCTTGCTCACTCGCCGATTAGGCACGGCTTGCTTCTCAGCGCCTGCGCACGCAGCGTCACTCAAAACCGTTCAGCCGGCTGATGCTCATGACCCTGCTGGTGCCTTTCACTATTCATATCAGGGAAATATGTTGCAGCCTCATTCATGTAACATGGGGGGGCTACGGATACATGAGAAAGATAATACCTCTTTTTACTTGGGTGATTACATTGAGGAATACAGTAAAATTTTGAACTAGCAAAATCCATAGGAGGGGACCCGCCGGCGGGCGCAAGCCACGCCAAGGACGGCGGGAGGCGCCTGTGGAGTTTGGGTAAAAGTTTAAATGTATGCAGCACTGGCAAACGCAGCGGCAGAAACAAATCTAGGCACCCTCTAAAGAGCGCCCAGATTTGTACCTGACTAGCTCCCCGGTCTAGGCTCGAACCGCAGGCAGTTGTCTATTTGATTGCCTGCGACGCCACAGCCGCCAGTACACCACTGCATTGACCACCAGCACGAAAGTGCCAAGCACGATCTGCGCCGTGCGCGTCAGCCCTTCCGGATAGATGGTGGCGATCAGGTAATGGTCGATGAAGTCTCCGCTGAAACCGGGTTCCCCCCCCAGTTTGCGCAACATGCTTTCCAGTGGGGTCAGTGGGCACGTCCAGTCAACGTACTCAACCCAAGCGCCCCACAGCACTGCCGGCAGGTGCAGCCAAGCCAGCCGTGGCATGCGCAGCACAGCCAGGCCGCCGAATACGACGAACAGGATGTAGGCGAGATGGAGCAGGAGGACAGCATCGGCGAGAAGACGGTAGCAGAGCATATGTGAGGTCAGCGCCATGGGCCTTAATTACCTCAGCTCGGGCGATCAGCCCCCATGCGGATGTCCCTGATGGTGCGGACGCGCTTCGCTGTGCACATGAGCTGCATGCTCATGCAGGAATCCAGGGGGGTGCGGGTGCTTGTGGCCTACCCACTGCGGCAGCAGGGAACCCGCGACCATGCCGATGGCGGAAACGCCGAGTCCGATCAACTGCGGTGGTACCGGGCTGGCTTCGCCGATCATCACTTCGATCATGATCCACGACAACAGGCCGCCGATGGTTGCCGTCAGCGCGCCCTGGGTGGTGGAGCGCTTCCAGAAGGCACCGAATACCAGCGGAACGAAGGCGCCGGCAAGGGTCACCTTGTAGGCATTTTCCACCATTTCAAAGATGCTTGATTCCGAGTTGAGCGCGAAGGTCAGCACCAGCAGCGCAAAACCCACCAGGCAACCGCGCATGACTTTGAGAAAAGTATGGTCGCCCATTTTTGGGTAGAAGCCGCGGATCACGTTTTCTGCAAAAGTCACCGATGGCGCCAATAACGTCGCAGAAGAACAGCTCATGATGGCGGACAACACGGCACCAAAGAACAGCACTTGCGCGAACAACGGCATCGATTGCAGCACCAGCGTAGGGAGTACCAGTTGCGAATCCTGCGCGATGATTTGGGCGAATTTATCCGGTTCCAGCAGGGTGGCGGCGTAGGCGATGAACATCGGCACGAAGGTGAAGCAGAAGTAAATGGAAGCGCCCAGCACAGAACCCCAGATAGCGACTTTTGCGCTTTTGGCGGAAGTGATGCGTTGAAACACGTCCTGCTGCGGGATGGAGCCTAGCATCATGGTGACCCAGGCACCAAGGAAGGTCACCCACAGCCAAGGGTCGCCTCCCTTGGGGAAGAAATCCAGTTTGCCGGCCCGGGATGCGTGCTCAAGTACGGGCACCACGCCGCCGGTCATGCCGCTCACTGTCCAGCCGATGAACAGCAGGCCGCCCATGCTCACTATCATTTGCACGAAATCGAGGAAGGCCACAGAGAACATGCCGCCGAAGGTGGTGTAGGTGAGTACGATGGCAGCGCCCAGGATCATCCCGGCATCCTGGCTCACGGCGCCGTTAGTGACCACATTGAAGATTAGCCCCAGCGCTTTGATCTGCGCCGCGACCCAGCCCAGGTAGGAAAGCACGATGCAGATGGTGGTGATGACTTCTACCGTGCGGTTGTAGCGCATGCGGTAAAAGTCGCCCAAGGTGAGGATGTTGAGCTTGTAGAGCCGGGTGGAAAAGAAAATCCCGGCCAGGATCAGGCACATGCTGGAACCAAATGGGTCGGCTACCACCCCGCCTAGTCCTTCTTGCACGAAAGTGGCGGGAATGCCGAACACCGCTTCCGCGCCAAACCAGGTGGCGAACACGGTGGCGGTGACCACGGGTAAAGGCAAACTGCGCCCGGCGACGGCGAAGTCCTTGGCGCTGTGCACGCGGGTGGCGGCCCATAGGCCGATGCCGACGGAAACCATAAGGTAGAGGATAACGAACCAGAGCAGCACAGCAGTTCCTGCGGGCAGATAGAAAATGTTTTATTTTACCAAGAGCGTTTTATCTTTGGTAATAGCCTCGCTGGCAGCTTCAATGCCAGAGCAGCGTTAGAAAAACAGCGGCTTGAACCAGCCCCAGAGCGGCAAGGACAGATAGCGTCCACAGGAGCCGGCGGTTCTTCCTTTGCTGTTGCTCCACCAGCAGGCGCAGTTGCTCCGCCATGTTGGAGGAGTCGTTGCGTTGCAGATGCTCGCTCAACAGGCGTGGCAGTTGCGGCAGGATTTTCCCCCACTGCGGCGCTTCGTTGCGCAGGTTTTCCAGGGCGCTACGCCAGCCAAGCTGTTCCGACATCCAGCGTTCCAGGTAGGGCTTGGCGGTACTCCATAAATCCAGCTCGGGGTCGAGGTCGCGCCCCAGCCCTTCGATATTGAGCAGGGTCTTCTGCAGCATCACCAGCTGTGGCTGGATTTCCACGCTGAAGCGGCGAGAGGTCTGGAACAGTCGCAGCAGCACGCGGCCGAAGGAAATATCCTTGAGCGGCTTGTCGAAGATGGGCTCGCACACGGCGCGGATGGCCGTTTCGAATTCGTCGAGAGGAGTGTCCTTTGGCACCCACCCGGATTCAATGTGGGCTTTTGCCACTTCCCGGTAATCGCGGCGGAAGAATGCGAGGAAATTGCGCGCGAGGTAGTTTTTGTCAGTCTCGCTCAACGTGCCCATGATGCCGAAATCGAGTGCGACATAGCGTCCCAACTTTTCTTTTCGGGTGGCAACCAGAATGTTGCCCGGATGCATGTCCGCATGGAAAAACCCGTCGCGGAATACCTGGGTGAAGAAGATTTCCACGCCATCCCGCGCCAACCTGGGAATATCCACGCCCAGTTCGCGCAGGCGCTTTACCTGGCTGATCGGCGTGCCCTCCATGCGCTGCATTACCATCACCTGCTCGCGGCAGAAATCCCAGTGCACTTCCGGCACCAGCAGCAATTGCCCGTCAGCAAAGTTGCGATGCAGCTGGCTGCAGTTGGCCGCTTCCAGCATCAGGTCGAGCTCGTGATGAACGTGCCTGGAAAACTCTGCCACCACTTCGCGAGGACGCAGGCGCTTGCCGTCCGACCACAACTTTTCGAGCAACAGAGCACCCGCATCGAGCAGCGCCAGGTCTTTTTCGATGACATTGGCGATGCCCGGGCGCAGGATCTTGACCGCGACCGGCGTGCCGTCCGGCAGCATGGCGAAATGTACCTGCGCCACCGAGGCGCTGGCGACCGGGGTCAGGTCGAATTCGGCGAAGACCTTCTGGCGGGGCTTGCCGTACGCCTGCTGCAGCACTTCTTCTACCTGTGCTGCATCGAAAGGCGGCACCTGATCCTGCAACTTGGCCAGTTCATCGGCAATATCGAGCGGGATCAGGTCGCGCCGCGTGGAGAGCATCTGGCCGAATTTGACGAAAATCGGCCCCAGATTTTCCAGTGCCAGACGCAAACGCACACTGCGCGGCTGACTGAAATGGCACCAGAACAGCAGGACGCGCACCAGAGCATTGAGGCCGCGCAGCCGGGCGTGGCCCAGAATGAATTCATCCAGACCGAAGCGCAGCGAAACGATGAGGATTCTGCTCAGACGTAGCAAACGCATCAGGATGGCTTTTCCAGTCGCTCCAGGCGTTTGGCGAGCCGTTCCACGTCTTCCCGTAATACATCGACGTCGCGGCTGAAACTGTCCAGGTGCCGTTTTTTTGCGATGAGCGGTTGCTCTTCCAGCCAGTATTCGGCGAACATCCCGGCGAGGGACCATGCCTGGCGGCGCAGTTCCCCCCCGATGCGGCTGCCGACGCGGGTGAGTTCGTGCGCCGGGATATCCCCGATGATGCGGCTCAGATCTTCCTCGGCATCCCAGCGCAGACCTTGCAACACTTTCCCGACGGCTGCGGCCAGCTCGCTGTCGCCCTGCAGTGCTGCAAGACTGCTGGCGGCATCCGACTCAAATGCCAGCCTTGCTACGGCGCCAGGTGACAGGGCGATTTCGGCGGCAATCGTGGCATCCGGCGCCGCGGGCGCGAATTGTCCGTTGCCTTCAATGACAAGCGTAGTATGCAGCGGCGGGATGGAAAGACGAATCACCTTGCCGGAGAATGGCCGCAGTTGCTCTGCCGCCCATGTGTTCTGGCTTAGTAAGTGGTTCAAGAGATGTGCGTTAAGCTGGGTAAGCATGGCAGAATGTCACAGTGTTGCTGAATTGCACGATGGCCGGACTGTAAGGGATGTGGCGGACGGATGCAAGTGAGCCGCGTCAACCATGCCCGAACTGGTCGCGTTGTCCGGATGAGCGTAGCTGAACGAGGAGATAGTCATGCGTCGATGGATTGCATTAGCTGTTGTCTGTGCATTTGCTGTGGCCGGATGCGCCACTTTCCCCGGTGGCCCGGAGCCGGTCAAGGTCAGTCTGGCCGATATCAGCATGCTGGATTTCGGTTTGATCGAGCAGAAGCTGGGGCTCAAATTGCGCATCCAGAATCCGAACAACGTTGAGATTCCCATCGAAGGCTTGAGTTATGAGCTGGAACTCAACGGCAAGCCCTTCGCGAACGGCCTCGCCCATCCGCAGACGCAGGTTCCGGCATTTGGGGAAGTCGTGATCGATAGCGAGGCGGTGAGCAACCTGAGTGGACTATTCCAGCAGGTCGGGCAATTGCAGAAAGAACAGAAACTGCGCTATTACCTCAAGGGCAAACTTTATTCCAGCAGTTGGCAAGGTTCGCATCCGTTTGATGCGGAAGGCGAGATTTCGTTGCCGGATTTTGGTGGATGGGAAAAGAAGCTGAATGAATCGCCCTAGAATTTCCAGCCTTTGTGCAGGGCAACCACACCCCCCGTCAGGTTGTGGTAATCCACCTTGCCGAAGCCGGCGTCCAGCATCATCTGCCTGAGCGTTTCCTGATCCGGGTGCATGCGGATCGATTCCGCCAGATAACGGTAGCTGTCCGCGTCCTGGGCTAGCAGTTTGCCCATCAGCGGCAACAGTTTGAAGGAATAGGTATCGTAGGCTGGCTGCAACGGCTTCCACACCTGCGAGAATTCCAGCACCAGCAGCTTGCCGCCGGGCTTGAGCACGCGAAGCATTTCCTTCAGCGCAAGTTCCTTGTGCGTCATGTTGCGCAGGCCGAAGGCGACGCTGACGCAGTCGAAGTTGTTGTCCGGGAACGGCAGCTTTTCGGCGTCGCACTGTGTGGCCGGCACCGGCAGGCCCTCGTCCAGCATGCGGTCGCGCCCCACGCCTAGCATGGATGCGTTGATGTCGGTCAGCACCACCTGGCCACTGGCGCCGACTTTTCGCGCAAACAGCCGCGAGAGGTCGCCGCTGCCGCCGGCGATATCCAGCACGCGTTGGCCGGACCGCACGCCACTGGTATCCACTGTGTAGCGCTTCCACAACCGGTGCAGCCCGGCCGACATGACGTCATTCATCAGGTCGTATTTGCTGGCGACGGAATGGAATACTTCGCCGACCTTTCTGGCTTTTTCAGTTTCGGCGACAGTCTGGTAACCGAAATGTGTGGTCTTGTTCTGCGTCATTTCACTTCCTTGCGTGCGATGCCGCCAGCGGCGAGGCGATCCAGATATGTCTGCCAGAGCGCTTGCTGATTGACACCGAGGTCGTACAGGTAATCCCAGGAATACAGTCCGGTGTCGTGGCCATCGGAGAATGTGAGCTTGACCGCGTACAGCCCGACCGGTTCGATGCCGATGATGTTGACCTCTTCCTTGCCAGTTTGCAGCACTTCCTGCCCCGCGCCATGGCCGCGCACTTCGGCCGATGGTGAATAAACGCGCAGGTATTCGCACGGCAGACTGAACCCCGCCCCGTCGTCGAAGCTGATTTCAAGCTTGCGCGAAAGCTGGTGCAGGCGGATGTCGGTAGGACGCGGGGTGCTGGTGGTGAGGCCGCTCATGGAGGCTGAGTGCTGATGAAACTTGAAGCTGGAATGATAACAGAATCGGAGGGGAAATCGCCCGGATGCCAGGTGTATGCCATGCTTGGTACGCCCGGCATCCGCCTGTTTTTTGACTATACGATGTTTCATGCTAGAGTGGGTGCGAGGTTTATTGTCAGGAACAAAATATGGCAGCAAACAAGCTTGCCGACCAGTTTTCCGCTTACAGCAAGTGGCGCAATGCACTGGTCGACACGATCTTTGATTATCGCAGTTGGCTCAATGAGCAGGAATTGAATGATTTGCAGGTTGATCTGCGCATTCAGCATTTGTTGGACCGGCTACGCGAGGATAAACTTTACGTAGCTTTCGTCGCCGAGTTCTCCCGCGGCAAATCGGAGTTGATCAACGCCATTTTCTTTGCCGATTATGGACGGCGCCTGCTGCCCTCCAGCGCAGGGCGCACCACTATGTGCCCTACAGAGTTGTTGTTTGATCCCACCAAGCCAATCTCCCTGCAACTGCTGCCGATCGAGACGCGCACTACCGACCTGACTACCACCGAATATAAACACCATCCGGCTGAGTGGACGGTGTTCGAGTTCGATATTGACTCGGGCGACAGCATGGCTGAGGCATTCAAGCAGGTAAGCCACACCAGGCGCGTGCCAGCGGAAGAGGCTGTGCGTTACGGTTTGTACGATCCGGAAAGTGCTGACGATGCCATGAGCCTGGATGGGGACGGCACGGTGGAAGTTCCTTGCTGGCGTTATGCTTTGATCAATTTCCCCCACCCGCTGCTGAAGCAGGGATTGGTCATTCTTGACACTCCGGGTTTGAATGCAATCGGTACCGAACCGGAGCTGACGCTCAACATGCTGCCGAATGCCCACGCGGTGCTGTTCGTGCTGGCGGCAGACACGGGGGTGACCAGGTCTGAGATCGATGTCTGGAACTATTACATCAGCGGTACTCAGTGGAAACAGAAGGGCCGCATGGCCGTCCTTAACAAGATCGACGGCCTGTGGGACGAACTCAAGAGTGACGCCGAGGTCGAGCGCAATATTGCCAAGCAGGTCAGCCTCAGCGCGGATTTGCTCAATTTGCAGTCAGAGCAGATTTTCCCTGTTTCTGCCCAAAAAGCCTTGTTGGCCAAGGTCAATGGTAACCATGCCTTGCTTGCGAAGAGTCGGTTGCCGTTGCTGGAGAAGGCGCTTGCTGATGAACTGATTCCTTCCAAGAAGGAAATCGTGCGCGACAATACGGAGAATGAGATCGAGGATTTGATCAGTAATTCTGCCCTGATTCTCGATGCGCGCTTGCAGGGCTTGGCCGAGCAGTTGAAGGAGTTAAGAGGCTTGCGCGGCAAGAACGCGGAAGTCGTGCAGCACATGATGCACAGGGTGCAGGGCGAAAAGGAGACCTTCGGCACGGTAAAGCAACGCTTTCAGGCGATACGCAGTATTCTTTCCCAGCATGCCAATACCCTATTTGCAAATCTTGGCATGGAATGGCTGAGGACGGAAGTGGTCGACACACGTCGCATCATGATGGCGGCCAATTTCACCAAAGGCATACGCGAGGCGATGGACGGTTTCTTCAGGGACATCAATGCCAGAATGATCGACTCGGACGAACAGATCGATGAGATCAAGAAAATGATGGACGCCATGTACCAGAAATATGCCCAGGAGTACGGTACCTCACAGGTTTCGGTGCCCGGTTTTTCGACCGTGCGTTACCAGAAAGAGCTGGTGAAGCTGGAGCAGATATACAAGGAACAATTCGCTACGACCGCCAACATGCTCGTGAATGAGAAGATGATGCTCACGTCGAAATTTTTCGAAACGCTGGCGAATCGTGTGATCAATGTTTACGAAGTGGCCAATCTGGATGTTGAAAACTGGCTGAAGGCAGTCATTGCACCCATGGAGTCGCAGGTGCGAGAACAGCAGTTGCAATTGCAACGACGTATGGAGAGCATCAAGCGCATCCGTACGGCAACGGGCACACTGGAAGAACGCATCGCAGAGCTGGAGAGCCTTGAGAAGGGCATTCTTGGCCAGATTGCCGATCTCAATGTGATTCGCAGGCATATCAGCAACGCCCTGGCATTCGAAGAACAGATGGCGGCTGACAGGCCGTCGGCATGACAGGGAATTTGCTTTTTCTATTCGGCCTGACCCTGATATTTGTCGGGTTGGCCGCAGTTGGAGTGCTATGGGCGATCAAGAGCGGCCAGTTTGATGATCTGGAAGGGCCTGCGCAGCGCATTCTGATGGACGATGATGATCCGATGATTCCAGATGGTGGCTTGAAAAAAAAGACTGGCGAGTCTAAAATCCAATAGCGATTAACAAAGGAGGTCTGGAAATGCACATTTTTTCATGGGAAAACCTGCCGATGACCATTATCGTGGCATTGGTCATCTGGTCGTATGTGAGTTTGTTCTCAGTAATTCTGGCGTGATTTGGTCAGAAGGCTGGTCTTGGATTCAAAAAAAGGCTGCGTATGCAGCCTTTTTTGTTACTCACGTCATGTCATTACTACAGTGATGAGCTAATAATGCCCTTCATTTTCTGCATGGCTTTTTGCTCGATCTGGCGGATGCGCTCCGCGGATACGCCATATTCTGAGGCCAGATCATGCAGAGTGGCACTTTCGTCCTCCTGTAGCCAGCGGGCTTGCACAATGCGGCGGCTACGTTCATCCAGGCTTTGCAAGGCTGTTTCGAGCCCTGAGGCCTGAAGGACTTCAATTTCACGATCGGCAAGCAGTTGCGAAGGCTCCGGCCGCTGATCCTCCAGGTAGGCGATGGGTGCCCAGCTTTCCTCTCCATCCTCATCGCCGTGAGGTTCCAGGGCGATATCCTGTCCTCCCATGCGAGATTCCATCTCGACCACTTCTTCCGGCTTCACTTTGAGCTCGCGCGCAATTTCGCGGATTTCGTCGTCGTGCAGGCTGCCGCCATGCGTTTTCATGCTGCGCAGATTGAAGAACAGCTTGCGCTGCGCCTTGGTAGTGGCTACCTTGACCAGGCGCCAGTTGCGCAGGATGAATTCGTGGATTTCCGCCTTGATCCAGTGTACGGCGAACGATACCAGGCGCACGCCACGCTCTGGGTCGAAGCGTCGCACGGCCTTCATCAGGCCAATGTTGCCTTCCTGGATGAGATCGGCTTGTGGCAGGCCGTAGCCAGAATAGCCGCGTGCGATGCTTACAACCAGTCGCAGGTGAGAAAGAATTAGCCGTTTCGCGGCTTCCAGGTCGTTGTCGCGCTGCAGGCGAATGGCAAACTCGTGCTCTTCTTCCGCACTTAATACAGGAAACGCCCTGACGGTCTGCAGGTAATGATCCAGACTGTCTACGGCCGATGGCATGGGTAATTGCAGGGAATAACTCATTTTCTAATCTGGCCTCCCAAGATTATGTCATTTTAGCACTCACAATTAGAGAGTGCCAGATGTGAAAAGTTCACGCGACTTGAAGTGTCAGAAATTGTCCAGATTTGTGAGTGCGCGGCTGACTGCCCAGTAGGAGCCGATCCAGCCCAGTATGGCGGAGCCGCCGACCACCACGATGCCGAGGCTTGCCGCAGGCACGATCAGGCGGAAATCGGAAGCATATTGCTGTGCCAGGTCGGCAACTGACAGGTTGAACAGCCAGATAATTGCGGAGAGCATCAGCAGGGCCGCCAAGCCGCCCCCCAAGCCATACAGGACGCCAGAATACAGAAATGGACGGCGGATAAAGCGATCCGTTGCGCCAATGAGCCTGCTCAACTCGATTTCTTCACGTTGCGTCATGATTTGCAGGCGAATGCTGTTACCCATGATGGTGAGCACCGCGAAGCCAAGCAATCCCGTGATGAAGGTGATGATTTTGCGGCCGAGTTCCAGCAACGAGTGCAGCCGCTTGATCCAGGCTGCATCAAGCTGGGCGAGTTCCACCCCAGGCCATTTCTGCATTTCCTGTTGCAATTGCTCCAGCATGGCAGGATCGGCACTTTTGGCATGGACGATGTAGGTGTCCGGAAGGGGGTTTTTCTCCAGGCCACCGGCAATATCTCCCAGACCGGTGCTTTGCTGCAATTCCTGCCATGCGGTATCACGCCCGATGAAGCGGTGGGACTTTACATTCTGATGTGACTGCAAACGCTGCTCCAGTTCCTGGATGTCATCGGCTGATGTTTCCATGCTGAGGAACAGGCTGATCTGTGGTGTGCTCTGGATGTCGCCGGCAAAACGCTGCAGATTATCGATGGCCACATACATTACGGCTGGCAGGCACAGCGTAATCCCGATCACTCCCATCATCATCAGCATCGCAAGTGGTGTGCGCCACATACGCGCGAGCACCAGCATGAATGCCAAACGGTGCTGGGCGAGCCAGGTCGCGATCATTGCAATTCCCCGCGAGCCAGATGCATTGTGCGGCCGCCAAGCGCTGCAGCCCCGTGGGCATCATGGGTGGCGATCAGCACGGTAACGCCTACTTGGTGGAACGCGTGAAACAGATTCATGATTTCGTCGGCATAGGTTTTATCGAGATTGGCGGTGGGTTCATCCGCGACCAGAATGGCAGGACGGCTGACCACTGCGCGCGCAATCGCGAGGCGTTGCTGCTCGCCGCCGGAGAGCGTGATCGGCATGGCTTTTTCCTTGCTTAGCAGGCCGACCTTGTCCAGTGCGGCGCGGATGCGCTTGCCCGCCTCTTTGCCAACGATGCCGTTGATGTGCAGCGGCAATGCGACATTGTCGAAAACGTTCCGATCGTACAGCAGTTTGTGGTCCTGAAATACCAGACCGAACTTGCGCCTGAGGAATGGAGTGGAGGCGAGGCGCATTTTGCTCACATTCTGGCTGCCGATCAGCACGGTGCCGCTGGTCGGGCGTTCGAGTGCCGCGACCAGCTTGAGCAGGGTGCTCTTGCCGGCGCCGGAGTGGCCGGTGACGAACACCAGCTCCCCTTTCGCGACTTCGAAGGAAATGTTCTTGAGGGCTTCGTAGCCTCCGGGGTAGAGTTTGCCCACCCGATCGAACTTGATCACGAGAACAGTGCCTCTACGAATGCTTGTGCGTTGAACGGCTGCAGATCTTCGATCCGCTCTCCCACGCCGATGAAGCGGATGGGAATCGACCGTGCTTGAGCGATGGCCGCGATGACGCCCCCGCGCGCGGTGCCGTCCAGCTTGGTGAGCGCCAACCCGGTGACACCCAGCGCGTCGTCAAATGCCTTGACCTGAGCGATGGCGTTCTGCCCGGTGTTGGCATCCAGCACCAGCAGCACTTCATGTGGCGCGCCGGGCAGTGCCTTGTCGATGACGCGCTTCACTTTCCTTATTTCTTCCATCAGATTGAGCTGGGTCGGCAGCCGCCCAGCAGTATCGGCCAGCACCACGTCGATACCGCGTGCCTTTGCTGAGTTGACCGCGTCGAAAATCACCGCTGCCGGGTCGCCGCCGCTTTGCGAAATCACATGGACATTGTTGCGCTCACCCCAGACCTCCAGTTGCTCGCGCGCCGCAGCGCGGAAAGTGTCGCCGGCCGCGATCAGCACCGACTTGCCCTGGCTTTGCAGCTGCCAGGCCAGCTTGCCGATGGTCGTGGTCTTGCCGGCGCCGTTGACACCGGCCAGCATGATGACGAAAGGCTTGTGCGTGCTGACATTCAGCGGCTGCGCCAATGGTGCGAGCAGCTCTGTCATGGACTCCTGCAAGGCTGCGCGTAACTGGATGGTATCAGTCAGCGCCTGGCGCTTGACCTTGCCACGCACCTGTTCCAGCAATGCCTGGGTGGCGCCGACACCGACATCGGCGGTGAGCAGGATGGTTTCCAGCTCCTCGTAAACGGCTTCGTCGATCTTGCCGCCGCCGAACAGGGCGCCCAGTTGGCTGCCAAGCTGCGACCTGGTGCGTGCCAGGCCTTGTTTGAGGCGATCCGCCCAGGATGTGCCAGTCTCCGGGGCAGGAGACTCGTCAGGAGTTTTCTTGAATAAATTGAACATGAACGCAGCTTGCTGAAAATGCCGCTTATTTTAGCAGGTTGTTGCAATCGTCTGCGCGTCGAACTAAGCGTGATTGCTCGGGTCATATCGCCGGTATAATTTGCCTTCTACAAGGAGAAAGAACAACGTGCGCAGAGCGATACTATTTTTTTTGTCGGCCATGCTGCCGGCAGTTGCATTCGCTGGAAATACCCAGGAATTTAAGCTGGACAACGGGCTCAAGCTGGTAGTGCAGGAAGACCACCGCTCGCCGGTAGTGGTGTCGCAAGTCTGGTACCGTGCCGGCAGTATCGACGAATTCAATGGCACTACCGGGGTTGCCCATGTGCTGGAGCACATGATGTTCAAGGGCACGAAGAAAGTCCCGGCCGGCCAGTTCTCACGCATGGTGGCCGCCGCCGGGGGTAAGGAGAACGCTTTCACCAGCCGCGACTACACCGTGTATTTCCAGCAACTGGAGAAATCGCGCTTGGAACTGGCGATGAAGCTGGAAGCCGACCGCATGGCCAACCTCAACATGTCGGACGCCGAGTTCGCCAAGGAAATCCAGGTGGTGATGGAAGAGCGCCGCTGGCGCACCGAGGACAAGCCGCAGGCACAGGTCGGGGAGCAGTTGATGTCCTCTACGTTTCAGACCCATCCCTACGGCCGCCCTGTGATCGGCTGGATGAACGACCTCGAGCACATGAAGGCGCAGGACGCGCGCGACTGGTACAAGCGCTGGTACGCCCCCAATAACGCCACCTTGGTGGTGGTGGGCGATGTCGATCCCCAGCAGGTGTTGCGTCTGGCGCAAAAATACTTCGGCCCGCTGAAGGCCCAGAAGCTGCCGGAACGCAAGCCGCAGGGCGAGCCAGAGCAGAAGGGCGAGCGTCGCCTGGTGGTCAAGGCGCCGGCCAAGTTGCCCTACCTGGCGCTGGCCTATCATGCGCCTTCACTGCGCGACCCGAAAAATGACTGGGAGCCTTATGCGCTGGAAATTCTGTCCGGCGTGCTGGACGGTAACCCGGCCTCGCGCCTGAACCGGGATCTGGTACGGCGCGACCGCATCGCGGTGGATGTGAGCGTTGGCTACGACGCCGTGAACCGCGGCCCGGGACTGTTCGAATTCGACGGCACTCCCAGCGAAGGAACCTCGGTGGAAGACCTGGAAGCCGCCATCCGCGGCCAGATCGAACAGCTCAAGCAGGACGGCATCAGCGAAGAAGAGTTGCAGCGCGTCAAGGCGCAGGTGATAGCCGCCGACGTCTACCAGCGTGATTCCATGTTCTACCAGGCGATGCAGATCGGCATGCTGGAAGGCACCGGCCTGTCCTGGCGACACCTCAAGGACTATCCACGTCGCCTGCAGGCGGTGACCGCAGAGCAGGTGCAGGCGGTGGCACGCAAGTATCTGGTGGACGATACGCTGACCGTGGCAGTGCTCGATCCACAGCCGATCGACGAAAACGCGCCCAAGCATAAGGAGGTGCCGCATGGCCGCCACTAGTTCCATGCTGCATTTGTACGAATACGGCGTTGTCTGGGCTCGCCGTACGATTGGCACTGTCTTCGCCCCTCCGCCTTGTCTTCGTGCAAATGCAGCATGGAACAAGCTACTGTGGTTAATGGCGGCCATGGTTACCAGCCTGGCGTTTGTCTTACCGGCCCAAGCCGGCCTGCCCATCCAGCATTGGCAGAGCGCTTCCGGGGCGCAGGTGTATTTCGTGGAGAACCATGACCTGCCCATTCTCGACCTTAGCGTCGGTTTCGCTGCCGGCAGCAGCTTCGACGTGGGGGAAAAGGCTGGTGTGGCGGCATTGACCCAGGGCCTGCTGTCGCTGGGAGCGGGCGGCTTGAGCGACGACCAGATTTCCAATCGCTTCGCCGACCTCGGCGCGCAGCTGGGCGGCGATTTCGATGCCGATCGCGCCGGCCTCAAGCTGCGCACCCTGTCCAGCGAGCGCGAGCGCACTGGTTCGCTGCAACTGTTCGCCACCCTGCTGCAACAGCCGGACTTCTCCACTGTCGTACTGGAGCGCGAGAAAGCGCGTGTCATCGCTGGCTTGCGCGAAGCCGCCACCCAGCCCGAAAGTATTTCCAGCAAGGCTTTCGGCAAAGCACTGTATGGCAACCACCCTTATGCGATGGGCGAGATGGTGGAGCCGGAAACAGTGGAGAAAATCGGCCGCGACGACCTGATCGCCTTCCATCATAGTCATTACACGCGCGGTAACGCGGTGATCGCCATCATCGGCGACATCACCCGTGTTCAGGCCGTGCAGATCGCCGAACAGATGACTGCGAACCTGCCAAATGGCACGGCGCAGAGCGTGATCCCGCCGGTGCCGTTACTGGCGGCCGCGGTGGAGAAGCGCATCCCCCACCCGGCCGCGCAATCGCACATCCTGCTGGGTTATCCCGGCATGAAACGCGGTGACCCGGACTACTACGCGCTGTATGTCGGAAATTACGTCCTGGGTGGTGGTGGCTTCGTCTCGCGCCTGACGGAGGAAGTGCGCGAGAAGCGTGGCTTGGCCTACAGCGTCTACAGCTATTTTCTGCCGCTGCGTCAGGAAGGGCCATTCCAGATCGGCCTGCAGACCAAGCGTGAGCAGACCGACCAGGCGCTGGCGCTGGTGCGCCAGACGCTGAAGAAGTTCATCCAGGATGGCCCCACCGCCAAGGAGTTGCAGGCAGCCAAGGACAACATCATCGGCGGATTCCCGCTGCGCATCGACAGCAACGGCAAGATCCTCGATTACCTTGCGGTGATCGGCTTCTACCAGCTGCCGCTGACCTATCTGGACGATTTCAACAAGCAGATTGACAAGGTCACTACGGCGCAGATCAAGGATGCGTTCAAGCGCCGCATTGACCCGGACAAGATGGTGACGGTGATTGTCGGCGACGACGGCAAATAAGGTTCGCATCGGTGCCGGGGAATGGCGCAGCCGCCAACTGCGCTTTCCCGATGCGCTCGCCCTGCGCCCCACCCCTGATCGCGTGCGGCAGACGCTGTTCAACTGGCTGGGGCAGGAGCTGCACGGCAAGAACTGCCTCGACCTCTTCGCCGGTAGTGGTGCGCTCGGCTTCGAGGCGCTGTCGCGCGGTGCATCTTCGGTGGTGCTGGTGGAGCAGAATCCGGCCGTGCACCGCGCGCTGACGGCCAACGCCGCCCTGCTAAAGGCGGAACGGGCGCGCATCCTGCGCATGGACGCCCTGCAGTTCCTGGCGCAGGATGCGCAGGCATTCGACGTCATCTTTCTTGACCCGCCCTTCGGCCAGGACTGGCTGCAAAAGCTGCTGCCGCAACTGGCCAAGCACCTGGCGCCGGACGGCGTGGTGTACGTGGAAGCCGAGACATCGCTGGCAGAGCCGCCGGGCTGGCAAATCCACAAACACGGCAGGGCGGGCAATGTTTGCTACCACCTGCTAAAATTGGCGCATGATCAATAAGGCCATCTATCCCGGGACCTTCGATCCGCTTACCTGCGGCCACGAGGATATCGTACGCCGTGCCGCCAGCCTGTTCAGCGAGGTGGTGTTGGCGGTGGCGGATAACACGTCGAAAAAACCGTTCTTCAGTCTGCGGGAGCGGGTGGAGATCGCGGCTGAGGTGCTGGCGGATCTCCCGAATGTACAGGTGATGCCGTTTTCCGGGCTGCTGATGCAGTTCGTGCGCGAACAGGGCGCCGGCGTGGTGGTGCGTGGATTGCGTGCTGTTTCAGACTTCGAATACGAGTTCCAGTTGGCCGGCATGAACCGCAAGCTTTATCCCGAGGTCGAAACCATGTTCCTCACTCCTGCCGAGCAGTACATGTTCATCTCTGCCAGCCTGGTGCGCGAGATCGCCGTTCTGGGTGGCGATGTATCGCAGTTTGTTCCGCCATTGGTAGAGGCGCGACTGAAAAACAAGATAGATAGGGTTTAGTGTTATGGCGTTGATGATTACCGATGAGTGCATCAATTGTGACGTGTGCGAGCCGGAGTGCCCCAACGACGCGATTTCGCAAGGGCAGGAAATCTACGAGATCGATCCCGAAAAGTGTACCGAATGCGTCGGGCACTACGCCAAGCCGCAGTGCCAGGAAGTCTGTCCCATCGACTGCATTCCGTTCAACCCGGATTACCGGGAGAGCAAAGAGCAGTTAATGGAGAAGTATTACCGCCTCACGGCCAAGAAGTAAGCCTGGTTGCCGGATCCTGCCGGTAAAACAGTTTCAGCTGCTCGTACACCGCCGGATAGAGCTCGCGCAAGAGGGCGGGCGTTTCGAAGAAATGCTCGCTCATCACAGCGAAGAACTCTTCCGGCGCCTCCGCGGCGTATGGGTCGAGCGCTGTATCCTCCCCGCGCTCCACGCGCCGGCGCATATCTTCAAATGCTGGCTCGAACGCCAGGCGCCAGTCGCGCACCCGCATCCCTTCATGCAGCGCCGGGCAGCCGTCCATGGCGCCGTTGGAATAGTCCAGCTTGTGCGCCAGTTCATGGATAACGCAGTTGTAGCCGTCGCAGTTGCCGGAAGCCGCCACGTCCGCCCAGGACAGCACCATCGGGCCGCGCTCCCACGCTTCGCCAATGCGGATTTCGCGACGGGAATGTACCAGGCCAGCCTCATCCGTCCACTGCTGGCGGGTGACGAACTCATCCGGGTACAGCACCAGCGATTGCCAGCCGTCGTACCAGTTGATGCCGAGGTGAAGGATGGGCAGCGCCGCCTGCGCCGCCAGGTCGGTCCGCATTGCGCCATCAAGTCGTAGCCCCTGCACCGGCTCCAGGCTTTTCTCGTGCAGGAACAGCGTGGCCAGTTCGCGCAGCCGTACCAGTTCGGTATTGCTCAGGCCATACAGTAGCGGCAGCTTGCCCACTGTCGCATGCCAGGCATCATGCGGGATCATGTGATGTTGCAGATAGCGCTTGCGGCGCCAGTTCTTGAACAGACTCATCTGGTCATTTTACGGCGATAATATGCGCATCAACCAACGCAACGAGGAGAAAATCATGCGCATTCTGCATACCATGCTTCGGGTCGGCGACCTGGACCGTTCCATCAAGTTCTATACCGAAATTCTCGGCATGCAGTTACTGCGGCGCGAGGATTATCCGGACGGCAAGTTTACGCTGGCCTTCGTCGGCTACGGTGGCGAGGGCGAGTATACCGTGCTGGAACTGACCTACAACTGGGGTGTTGACCGCTACGATCTCGGCACTGCTTTCGGCCACATCGCTATCGAGGTGGGTGATGCCTACCACGCCTGCAAGCAGGTCAGGCAGGCCGGCGGCAAGGTGATCCGCGAGGCCGGGCCGATGAAGCATGGCACGACGGTCATTGCCTTCATCGAGGACCCGGACGGCTACAAGATCGAGTTTATCCAGAAGGGTACAACAGGGGCGTACTGACGGCCCCTTGGCAGGTTGCCGTCAGTCGTGGTCAGTGGTGATGCCCGCCCGCGCCGTGGACGTGACCATGGTTGATTTCTTCCTTGGTGGCGGGGCGGATGCCGGTGACGGTGCACTTGAAGTTGACGCGCTCACCGGCCCAGGGATGATTGCCATCCACCACGACCTTGTCGTCGGCGATATCGGTAATGGTATAGAGCACGACATCCCCGGTCGGATCCTCGCCTTCGAACTGCATGCCGACATCCAGTGAACCCACAGGAAAGGCGCTGACAGGCTCGATCTGCACCAGTTCTTCGTCATATTCGCCGAAGGCATCTGCAGGCTCTAGTCCCAAGTCTATGCTGTCACCGACCTTCTTGCCGTGCAGTTCTTCCTCCACTTTGGGGAAGATGTTGTCGTAGCCGCCATGCAGATAGGTGACAGGGTCGGCGGCAGCCTCCAGGATATTGCCCTCGCTGTCGCGCAGTTCGTAGGTGATGGAAACGACGGTATTCATCGCGATATGCATCATAGTTCCTTGATAATATTTAAAATTTCAGTGGCGTGTCCTTTGGAGTTGACACCGTAGAACGCGTGCCGGAGATTGCCTTCGCGATCGATGATGAAAGTTGAGCGCACGATACCCATTTTCTTTACGCCGTCTTTTTCCTTCTCCTGCCAGACGCCGTATTTTTCACACGCCTTGCCGTCCACATCGGCCAGCAGGTTGATGGTCAGGCCATGTTTGTCCCGAAAGTCCGCATGGCTGATACAGTCATCCCGGCTGATGCCAATGATGATGGTTTCATGTTTGGCGAATTCGTCTTCAAGGTCGCTGAATTCGATGGCCTGCATAGTGCAGCCTGGCGTGTCGTCCTTGGGGTAAAAATATAATACGACGACCTTCCCCTTCAACTTGGAGAGTTTAAACATCTCCATATCGGCATCGGGCAGGGTGAAGTCAGGCGCGTGCGATCCGGGTTGCAGCATTAGGCATCTCTAGGACGAGGATTTAGAGCCAATTCTAAACCATTTCCAGCCAGTCCAAGCAAGCGTTATGATGCGCCGTATGCAGATTCATTTTTTCGGCGGGATGACCGCACAGCAATTTGTCCAGGAATATTGGCAGAAGAAGCCGTTGCTGATTCGCAATGCCTTTCCCGACTTTGGCGGCATGCTGTCGCCGGAAGATCTGGCGGGGCTGGCTTGCGAGGAAGAGGCGCAATCGCGTCTGGTATTGTGCAGCCGTGGCAAATGGACGCTGGAGCAGGGACCGTTCGACGAACAGCGGTTCGCCCGTCTGCCTGAAAAGGGCTGGAGTCTTCTGGTGCAGGGCGTGAATCATTTCTTGCCTGAAGCGGATGCGCTGTTGCATCAGTTCGATTTCATTCCGCGTGCGCGCCTCGATGACCTGATGGTGAGCTTTGCGCCGGACGGGGGCGGGGTAGGGCCACACTTCGATTCCTATGATGTGTTCCTGCTACAGGGACAGGGCAAGCGCTTGTGGCGTGTCAGCAGCCAGAGCGACATGGAACTGGTGCCAGATGCGCCTTTGCGCATCCTGAAAAATTTTCACACCGATCAGGAATGGATGCTGGAGCCGGGCGACATGCTCTATCTGCCGCCACGCCTGGCGCACTGGGGCATCGCCGTAGGAGACTGCATGACCTGGTCCATTGGTTTCCGTGCGCCATCGGCGCAGGAACTGGCAACACAGTTTCTGGGATACCTGCAGGATCATGTCCGCGTCGATGGCATATATGCTGACCCTGACCTGCGACTGCAGCGGCATCCCGCAGAAATCAGCGGACAGATGCTGGGCAAGGTGCGGGCCATGCTGGATGGTATTCGTTGGGATGGTAATGATATTGTGCGTTTCCTCGGCACCTATCTGACCGAACCCAAGCCGCACGTCCTGTTCGATCCCCCGCGCCGCATCGGGCAGGAGAAATTCCGTCAGCGGTTAATGAAGAATGGTATTAGCCTGGACCTGAAAACCCTGGTGCTGTTTCACGGCAACAGTTTTTTTATCAATGGCGAGTCGGTCGAGGTGGATGATGTGACATTGTCATACCTGGTTGCGTTGGCTGACCACCGTACAATGCCGCCGGGCTTGGATGTGCCGCAGCCAGTCCTCGATCTCATGCACCAATGGTATGGTGCAGGGTATTTGAGTTTTTAGTAGGGACGGAGATGCCAGGGCAATCAACGGAAAATGGCGCCATGGAACAGCACCGCATGCTGATCGGCGAAAAGGAATATGAGTCGGCGATCGATGAAGTCATCGGGCAGGCGCGACATACGCTGCACATTTTCGACTCGGATCTCAGCAGGGGAGGATATGCCAGCGCAAAGCGTTATGAAGCCCTGCGCAAATTTCTGTTGATGGCGCGTGGAAACCGTCTGGTGCTGGTGCTGCATGAAACCGATTATCTTGTGTCGCGCTGCCCGCGCCTGATGGGCTTGCTCAGGACGTTCAGCCATGCTATTTCCATCCACAAGACGCTTGAGCACGCAAGAGTGGCTAGCGACATGTTTGTCATCGCCGATGAGACACATTACGTGCACCGTTTTTATGATGATAAAGCACGTTTTTTGATGGCGGATGACCATACCGGAGCGCTGCAGTTGGAGGAGCGCTTCGGGCAGTTGCTGGAATCAGCATGCCCTGCTGTGTTTGCCACAACGCTCGGACTTTGATTTGATGCGGTTGTCATCCGTTTACATCAATATAACAATCAGAAGGCAGGCTTGGGCCGGTCCATATGGCATTAAAATTGCTGTGATAAAGGCGAGTGCGTAGCGATATCTCATTAAATTTTTTCTAAAGAATTATGAAATTTCTGGTTTTTTTTAAAAAAACGCTTTAGAATTCTGCGCACTCGGATATTGACCTGACAAAGGTTGTCCGTATTTAGTTTTTTTAATTGTTACTTTAAGGGAAAAAAAATGACTCGTTCCATTCTGCTCGCTGCTCTGCTGGCTCTTGCTCTGACCGCTTGTGGTAAGAAGGAAGAAGCCGCTGCTCCTGAAGCTGCTGCTCCTGCCGCTGAAGCTGCTGCTCCTGCCGCTGAAGCTGCTGCTCCTGCCGCTGAAGCTGCTGCTCCTGCCGCTGAAGCTGCTGCTCCTGCCGCTGAAGCTGCTGCTCCTGCCGCCGCTCCTGCTGAAGAAAAGAAGTAAGAACTTCTCAGTAGTGCAAAAAAGCCGGCGTAAGCCGGCTTTTTGTTTTTCAGTCTCAGGCGACTCGGGTAATCGCGAACGCTAATCCTAGCTGATCTGGCGCCAGTTGAAGCCCTTTTCCTGGCACGCGATGCCTATCCATTCCTCGTTGCATTCCAGTGCTGCGCTCAGCGCTTTTTTTGCCAAATCCGGTGTATTGTTTTTCTCGCTCAGGTGAGTTGCAATGATATGTTGCAACCTGCTGTTGTCCAGGCTTGACAGGAGGCTCGCAGAGGCATCGTTGTCAAGATGGCCGTAGCGCCCGCTGATGCGCTGTTTGAGTGGCCATGCATACGGGCCGTTCATCAGCATGTCGAGATCATGGTTGCACTCCAAAGCCAGAGCCTGGCAACCGCTTAGCATGTTCTCGATGTGCGCTGTGCTGCTGCCGGTATCGGTCAGCACTCCCAGTTTGTGTGTGCCATCGTGAAAAACATACTGCACCGGCTCTCCCGCGTCGTGGGGAACGGGAAAAGGGTGCAGTTCTATGTCTCCGATATGAAACGCAGTATGGCTGTCAATGATATGCAGCGGAGCGTCGAATCCGGAGGGAATATGGCGTTGCGCTGCGCGCAAGGTGCCGTGCGTGATCCAGACGCCAAGCTGATGGCGTGCTGCGAGCCTGAACACACCGCTGGCATGGTCGTCATGCTCGTGGGTAACGACGATGCCGGCCAGTTGCCCAGCTTGCAACTGCAGCCGGGCCAAGCGTATCTCCGTCTCCCGCAGGCCGAAGCCGCAGTCAAGCAGCAGCCTGGTTGCCCCGGATTCCACCACCAGGGCATTGCCCGCGCTGCCGCTGCCCAGAGAGGCAAATCGCATCGTTTGCGGCTGGCTTACTTGAGCTGCTCGTAGAGCATGTTCAGGATGCTGCTGGCGGTCGACGAGTTGTCGCGCTGGCCGTTTTTGTCGGTGACGTAGAGGATGGAACTATTTTCAGTGCTTTCCAGCTTGAGCCGGTATTGCTTTCCTGCGCCAGCTTTATCTTTGCTGCTGTCCTGTGGCTTGGTCTCGCTCTTTTCATCAGGCTTAGAGGCGGGCTGCTCCTTGCTGTCTTTTTCATCGTCACCCCAGAACTTGAGCTTGTCCAGCAGGCCTTTCTTGCTGCCATTGCCTTCCCCTTCGATATTGGAGTAGCGCAGGTAGAATAGGCCGCGCGAACGGTCCCTGTCTTCCACTACAAAGCCGATGCGGTCGAGCGATAGGCTGACACGGCGCCAGGCGCGATCGAACTGGTCAGCAAGCGCCAGACTGATGTTGCCACTCTTGTCCTTTGTCAGCGAAGCGCGCTGCTCCTGGTTTTGGCTGGCAACGATGGCGCGCGACTGCTGTTCCGAAACCCCCAGTTTCACCATCAGGCGGCGCAGCATTTCGGCATCGAAGTCTTCGGCGGCAGCTTGCTCATCCTTGCTGACTTTTTTGCTTTTATCG
>Ga0316616_100000015_pt1 | contig 45856 bp, 62 predicted proteins | sample OWC_Aug_M1_C1_D1_FD_207660 | JGI IMG/M metagenome (GOLD analysis project Ga0316616, IMG submission 207660) | Wetland soil microbial communities from Old Woman Creek delta, Ohio, United States - OWC_Aug_M1_C1_D1_B | ecosystem: Environmental > Terrestrial > Soil > Wetlands | place: USA: Ohio... | reverse complement strand
ATTTATAATGGGCAATATCGGATTCGAACCAATGACCGTCTGCGTGTAAAGCAGCTGCGCTACCGCTGCGCCAATCGCCCATAAAAAGTCAAGATTGACTTAACATATATTCTACAGTATTTGCTACATCATTCATAGCATCACGAAGGTCTGGTCTTTGTCCCGACTCCATTTTAACAATGGGTCGATGATCGTCAACCAAAGTCCAACGCCACTGTTTCATATCTTCACAATACCAGAGATTAATTTTCATTCTTTTGATATTCTAATTTAATCCAATTAAGAAGAGCATAAGTTTCTGGCAACTCTGCCTTACAATTTAGATAGTCAGTATCATCAAGCATTTCTTCTGCTTCATAATGCTCTATCTCACTTGAGAGATAATCTGCATAATGTCTGAAAGCAGTGATAGCAAGTTGTCTATCTCGTTGGGAAATAAGAGACATAACCCTCCTAACTCGTTATCTATAATACACCAAAAAGGGGGTTTCGTCAACCCCCTTATGTATATCAGTCTCCCAGACCAATCTGATTGACGGCAATTCGTGCCTTATTCAGAATAGAACCTGAAAGAGGTACATAACCCAAATCATCAGCAATCATCTGTGCCTTAGAACTGAGAGCATACTTCAGAGCATTTCTGACTGCCTCTGCCTTACCAGGGGCATAACCACTCTTATAAGCAAGAATCCAGGTCAGAGTGGAGATAGGATATGCACGAGGATTGGAAGGATTGGGGTCTTCACCAGCAAGATTCTTATCCAGAACAATACTGTTCAGAGCAGCGGCACCAGTCACAGCAGAAGGTCCGACGAACTTACCTGCCTTATTTTGAAGAACTGCTGCTTGGAGTTTATTCGAACGAACAAATCCAGTATTCACATAACCAATCGCACCAGGAGTGTTCTGGATTGTACCAGCAACACCTTCATTACCCTTTGCACCGACTCCAACAGGCCAATTGATGGATTTACCGACACCAGCAGTCCAACCACCGAAGGCATCCAGAGAGTTCGTGAAAGCAAAAGTAGTACCAGAACCATCAGCACGATGAACCACACTAACTTTACCAGCAGCACAACCGACTTGTTTCCAGTCTTTAATACGACCAGCAAAGATATCGACAGTTTGCTTCTGAGTCAGTTTCAGTTTGCAACCAGGTTTGTTATAGGCAACAGCAATCGTTCCACCCACCATAGGAATCTGAACGACACCACGCTTTACTTTTGCTGCTTCTTTTGTCTTGATGGGTTCGTCGCTTGCTCCGAAGTCAACTGTGCCCGCAACAAATTGACGAACACCAGCACCAGAACCAACGGACTGATAATTAACCCTGTTCCCAGTAGTTCGTGCATAATCTTGGAACCATCGTTGATAGATTGGTGCGGGGAAGGTAGCACCAGCACCATTAAGAGTAGGTCCAGCAAGTGCAGAGGTAGGAGCAAGAGCAAGACCGATTGTAGCAATATGTTTGAGTTTCATAAGAATTAAGAACTTCGTAAGTATTCTAAAATAGGAATAAAGTAAAGTCCACTAAGAATTGGTTAAGGTTTTGATTTCATAAAAAACCACCCCAAAAAGGGGTGGTTCCACTCAACTTATGAGTAGTTTATCAGAACCTGAACTGAGTCTGAATCACACCACCGTAGTTAGAAGAAGCATTCTTGAAACCTTGGTTGTTAGACACATAGAACACAGAAGGAGTGATGCTGATGTTATCGCTAACCTTGTAACGATAGAAGGTTTCCCACATCACAGCATCCTTGGTCAGGGAAGCAGCGTTACCAGGAGCACCGATGGCGAATCCAGCGGCATTACCCTTGGCGAACACGTCTGCCCACTGAAGACCAGCAAACCAAGTGGTAGAGTTAGTAGCACCAGTAGGAGTGCTACGACCAGCAGCATTCTTGCTCACTTCGTTCCAACCATAAGCACCAGAGATGGAAGGAACAATACCTGCCTTCTTAGGTTGCCAGTATGCGTTCAGAGCATAGTTGTTAGAGGTTTGTCCTGCAACAAGAGAACCAGAACCACCGTTCACAGCGTTAAAGTTGCGAACACGAGTTCCTTCAGTACCATAACGGTAACCGAATGCAGCACCGAACTGAGGAGCACGGTAACCGACCTGAGCAAGCAGGTTCAGAGCACCAGTCTCATCAAATTGACCCTTGGTAGAATCAGAACCGTTCTGAGCAACATAGTTCACACCAGCAACGAAACCACCCTTACCTTTCTTAACAGGTTGTGCCCACTGAGCACCGAAACCAGAACCCGTTGCCTTGTTGTAGACACCAGGAGCACCAGCAACTTGGAAGAAGTCAAGAATGTCCGACTTGTATGCAGAAGGAACCCATGCCATTTCGGTGTTACGAACGATAGCACCAGCAGTCAGAGTTACGCCCTTTGCAAGACCAGGGAACTGGTAGTACAGACGGTCAAGTTTCACAGCATCAGCATAAGATTCTGCCTTGTCCAGTTTGAACAGTGAGGAAGAAGAACCAAAGGGTTGACTGGAGAAGTTACCCGAACGCAGACGAGTGCGGAGCAGGTCCTTACCAGTGAAGGAAGTATCGAAGTTCAGACGAACATCATAGTTGAATGCAGTATTACCAACATTAGTATTGTTAGCAAGACGAGCACCTTCTACACCACCAAGAACGAAGGTTGCTTCACCACGCAGTTTGGTGGTAGTGGAGAACTGGGTTGCTTCCAGTTGTCCGACCTTGCTTTCAAGGTTGGTAACACGACCACGAAGAACGGCGAGTTCACCAGCAAATTCCTTTTGAAGGCGGCGGAGTTCATCGGTAACTTCCGTCACACGGTCAAGGCAAGCATTGAGAAGAGCAGCGGCTTCGTAACGAGTCATTGCCTTAGAACCACCAAAGGTGCCGTTAGGATAACCAGCAACGCAACCATAGTTTTCTACAAGGTTTGCGAGTGCCTGATATGCCCAATCACCAGGTTGAACATCTGTAAATTGGGAAACACTTGTAACCTGTTCATTGGAATATTGATTGACTGCTGCAATGTTAAGGTCTGCGGCATTTGCAACAGCAGGAGCAATCATACCAAGAGCAACAGGTGCAAGCATCAGTTGTTTGATTTTCATAAAAGATTTGTGTTTTGTACTAAACGACAATGTAAAGATTTCCTACAGAAGAGAAAACCTTCGTATATAGGGGAACTTAACCGAATCTTAAGAAACTATTAAGTTGGGAGTATCATAGCACAACAGTATCGGTTGTGTCAATTAAGATACGGTTAAGACTTTTTACGGATAGTTAAGAAAGCGGCTGACCCGATTCGAACGGGCGACATCCAACTTGGAAGGATGGCGTTCTACCACTGAACTACAACCGCAATGTGGAGGATTTACCCAGCCTCAGAGTTTCCTCTTCATAGGCACGGAACCTCCGGCACTTCCTTCACACAAGAGAAGTATAGGACATAATGAGTATTATGTCAAGAGCCCCCGACAAGATTCGAACTTGCGACAAATGGTTTACAAAACCATTGCTCTACCAACTGAGCTACAAGGGCAACTGGGGTGACTGGATTCGAACCAGTAACCTGCGAGTTAACAGCTCGACGCACTGCCGTTGTGCTACACCCCATTGTTTATTCAGTTAAACTTGGAGAATAAATCTCCAACGACTCAGGCTGGACTCGAACCAGCGACCGACTGCTTAGAAGGCAGTTGCTCTATCCAACTGAGCTACTGAGTCATAAGTAGGTTCCTATCGCCGCCACTCCTGAACCTACCGAAGGGGAGTACCGCAGTTGATTTCTCAACTCTGATATTATACCAGTCCTTGAGAAAGTCGTCAAGGTGGGCAGGGAGGGATTTGAACCCCCGTAGGCAGAGCCAGTGGATTTACAGTCCACCTCCATTAACCACTCGGACACCTACCCGACTTCTTTATTGTATCATTCTTTAGGGTAGTCGTCAACTAAAGAGATGCAGATTAAACTTAACCATTGGAAACTATAGAAATTCCATCTAATGATTGTTCAGTTTTAAAAAGTTCAATAATATTACTATCGATAACATTTGGATCTACATACCAATCTTCAAAAGCGTGACCACAATTAAGAACATTTTTAGCAATTGATTCATATCCATAATCTCTAAAAATTTTTCTAGATTCCTCTACACATTCTGAAGAGGATCTATAAGCATCAGTCTCATATGTAATCACAGAAAATCTGTAAGTATCTAATGGAAGATTTTTAAGGCAAGCAAGTGTTTGTTCTGCAGGATCAATGTCAAGTTGAAGATAATCAATCTGAGTTGAGAAATTATTTTCCTCAAAAATTTTACTATAATCTGCAGTAATTGCATTTGCACATATGCAATTATTTTTTCTAACTGAATTATAATGATTTACTTTCTCTGATTCAATTTCGAAAGAAACACCTTTCCAATCATATTCTGACTCTAAAAGATAGGTGTTATTAATCACAATTGGATCGTCTCCTCCAATTTCAATATAAGTTCCATTCTTCTTCCCATTCAGCATACTCAAAACAAACATATCCTGAAATGCTTGTGAGTAATTATTTTTAATGAGATTTATATTTTTAAATTTATATTTTAAACTATTTGCATTTTCGGCAAAATATCTATGGCAATCATAGTCGGAAAAACTAGACATAATACTAAAAATAATTTTTAATAATAAAAAAGGGAGTATCGTAGCACTCCCCCTTATTTATTCTATTTTATCAAACCTCTACCGTGATCAGTTTGGAAGCATACTCATGTGCATAAGATGTACGGGCACCATGATGCCCCCAACCAATCCAACTATACGCATAGTCCATATAACGATTGATAGATTTACCAGGAGTCTTCATACGCTCCTCAATCTCCTTCCACTGGACTTCATTCGTAAGATAACGAAGTTGCGTGTGAAGTGATGATGGCGAACCACCAAACTTCTTAGCAAAATCACCCAATCCATAATAACGGTTGGCAGATGTCCATTGAATCAGTCCGTAACCACGTCCGCAGTTACCCCAACTGGTTCTACTACCACCTTCGCAAATATTAGGAACGAATGTTGATTCTTGTCTAATATTGCCCATAATGGTAGCAAGGGCGTTTCTGTCTTTAATTCCAATGTCCTGAAAATAATTCAGGGCTACATTTTCATTTTCATTACACCCTTTACAAATTAGCCTTTTCTCTTTTGGCTTTTCGGGAGCAACCTCTTTGGTCGCTGTCGGCGTTTCAAACTCCTTAATAACAGAAAACGGCGCTGGGGGAGTCGTCAAAGGAGGAAATATCGGCAGTGTTGCCATATTGGTTGTAACCGATGCCAGGAGAGGCAGGGCTACAGTAAAGAAGTTTTGCATTTAATCGATTGAACTCTACATCCGTATAGAGAAAGCGCACTTCCCTCTTCTCAGAGGGCAATCTCCACGGCTCTAAAATCACATCAAAATCTCATGATGTAATCCCTGTTATGGGATTTTTCATAATAAGTTAATATTTAGTATTTGTCAAGCGCCCTCAGACACTTCTTCAACTGTCTCTTCAGGTTCGGGAAGCACCACACCTATTTGCTGCAGATACTCAATAGCACCCTGAACTTTAAGAAAAAGTTCTCTTTTAGATGTTAATTGTCCGTTCAAACCATCAAGTTCTTGAGCAAGAGTTTGACGCTGTTGAATAAGATTTGCAAGATGTTGTTGTTGTTCGGTCATTTCTATTATTAAAATATAATCTATTATACCATATATTTTACTAAATACTTACACACCATATTTTAGAACGATGAAAAGATTAGCACTTATCTTTTCGTTATTCCTTACCACTCCTGCTTTTGCTGGCGAAATCACATCAAAAATCACTGACTCAATTCAATTAGGCGTTCAGGGTGCAGCGGTACAAACCGAAAGAGTTGGTGCCTCGTATGCGGTCTCAGGCACCAATATCAATGTAACAACTCTTGGAGGAGTTGGCGGCGCAGGTTCTTATGATATCAACACAAACGGACAAGCATTTAGTTTCTCTGAAACATCAATTACTGCAGATGTTGATGTTACCTCTCAGTCGGCAGCTTCTGGAACAATTGCTTCTCCCAACCTTTATGGCAACTCTACTACTCAGTTAGGTGGCTCTGCAGGTTCTCTTTCTGGTTCTCTAAGTGGAACTGGAGTTCCTAGCGTCACTGCTGGTGGTCCTGGAAGCACAGGAACAGCACAAAGAACCGTTGAGTTAAGCGTATTCAAGTGAGACACATAACTCTCGGACTGCTTGCAGTTCTGGGAGTTATAAGTCCTTCATACGCTGGACCAGTAACTCCCAACTTCACCAGTGGGACCATTACCTCAGAGACTAAAACACGCACTGAAGTTATTGAAACTATCAGGCAAGTAGAGTATTCTACTGGAACATCTTACACAGTCACTGGCACCAACATCAATATACCAGGAACTCCTGCTCCTGGTATGAATTACACCATTCAAACTCAAGGTGCTCCATTCCAATTTAGTGAGACTTATTTGACTCCTGGAGTGGCAAAAGAAACATGGATAGACAGAAAAACCACCGAAGATTCTGTAACAAATACTATATCGGTCTTTACACAATAATCGCATTAGCAACTCCAGCATTCGCAGAGTCTCCTTCTAATACGAATATTGCAGGACCCTCAGCATCTGCAACTGGTAATGTAACTAACCAGGCAGTTCAGGTGCTTCAGGGTCCTTTTGCTTTGAATACTTATGGTGGTGGAGTCTCCTGCCAAGGTCCAACACTTAACTTTCAAACCTTTGGATATAATAACACCAATATGAATAATGATCCAGCAACTTATCAAACTGGATCAGTAAATGTTGGTGTTTCTGCAGGATTTTCAATTCCTCTTGATGGGTCTCTACAAGAACTTTGTAAAGCAAGAGCTCGCACAGAAATTACCAGACAGCAAGCAGAAGCAGATAAAGCAAGACTTGACTTTGAACTAGTGAGACTTTTGAAGTGTGGTGAAGCAAAGAAATCTGGAATTGACTTTCATCCTCTTTCACCTTACGCAAAAGTATGTGCTGATATCATCGTGCAACCACCCAAAATTGTTACAATTGACCCAGTAGGTTCAATAAATACTAAGTTACCGCAACAATCAAATGTCAAAGTCACCAAATAAGGGTAAGAAAGGTTCTGCTGGAGGAAAGCAATCCAAACAGAATCAGGGTAACGCAACCGCCAAAAAGGCTAAAAACGGCGGCAAGAAAAAATAATGAGGTTTTATGCCTAGAGAATGGAACACTCCAAAGAGGGAGTGTTGGAATGCTCCAATCCATCAAATACTCAAGGCAATAGATAATCACACAAGACTCTGGATGGAGACTGGTGATTACTGGCACGAAGAACAAGCAAATATATTAAGAAAATATGTAAAAGATTTAAAAGTATGGATTCACAAGCAGGAAGGATGTTGGGATGAATGAGTTTCCTTGGGGTGTTTTTATAATTCTTTCTTCTGGATTAGTTTTTACTGCCTATGTGATTTACTACATATTAAGACTAGCCTATTTGGAGATGAACGATGAAACAAGTAGCACTGATTCTATCAACAACAAGTCTTCTCATTAGTGGTGCTCTTTGTGTGGGTGCTTATATGACCTACAAGAAAGCAGAAGCAATTCTCAACAATCCAGAACAATTTGTTGGTGCTGTTGTAGAGAAGCAAGTAAATAAAGCATTTGAGAGATTACCTATCCCCAAACTAAATACTGGGAAGTTTCAATTACCTTTCTGATGGACAATAAAGACCCCTATATCTACAGAATTCGTGAGATTCATAAGGTTGTAGATGGTGACACTATTGACGCTGATATTGATTTGGGGTTTGATATTTCTCTTACTAAAAGGATTCGTCTTGCTGGTGTTGATACTCCTGAGTCACGCACAGCAGATACAAACGAAAAGAAATACGGACTTGAATCAAAAGAATGGTTGAAGCATCGTTGCGAGAACGCTAAAAACATTCTGATCAAGACCGAACTTCCAGATTCTACAGAGAAGTATGGTCGCATCATCGGTCATCTGTTTATTAATGGTGAAGAGACTTCACTGAATAATCAGATGATTATTGAAGGTTATGCTTGGGAATATGATGGTGGAACAAAGAAAAAGAATTTCGCAGAACTAGACGCGAAGCGTAAGAAGTAATCACTTTGAGTGAAATCTTTTGTATTGTTCTTTCTTTTCCTTCTTCTGTTCTTTCTTGAGTAACTTATTGACTTTCTTAAGAGACTGATTCTTTTCAAATGCAAAGAATATCTGCGTCTCATAAGGTGTTAAATCTTTATTCAGAAGTTTCTTACCGCGAACAAATAATTGATTTGCTATTGGTTTAAAGAACTTGAGAAGAAACTCTACAGCAGATTTTCCCAGAATCGCAGCAGCAGTTGCAGCAACAGCAGTTGTTCCTGCTAATGCAACTTCTTTATTTGTTGGTACAGGAACCGCACCCAATATAGGAACTTGAATTTCAGGTGCTCCCATTTGAGTATTTGTAGTGGGTTGATCGGATAAATTCCGATTATCCTGAGTATTTTGAGCAGGAACTTGGACTTGAGGTAGTACCGGAGTTGTATCAGGAAGTCCTCTAGACTTTTCTTCCTTCTCCTCTTCTTTCTTTGGTTGTCCTGCTTTCACGGCAGCATTAAACTCTTCCTGTGTTGGAACATCAATCACAGGATAATTTAATGTGGGGTCTGGTACATTAAAAATAGGAAGCGACAGACCCCTTATAACAGGAAGTTCAGGTTTAGACCGTTGTATTTGCTCTACTATAGTCTGGGGAATCTCCTGGATCGCAGTTTGGGCAACCTGCGGTTGCTTCTGCAGCGATACCTGGCTCGACTGGAGCTGGGGTATCGACGACGAGTTCAGGTTCTGGAGTTCTTTCAGTTGGTTTATTGGCATCTTCTTTATCGTCCCCCTTCTTTAGGGTATCAACTCCAAAGGTTGCTGCTGCAGCAGTGAATACTGTAGCAATAAAGGTGGGGTCCATCTTAGCAAGAAGACCAGCATAACTAGCGGTAAGTAATGCAGCACTCCAACTCAAAACAGAAATTCTAATGATTGTGCTCATACATTTTTCTCTTTTATTATCGCTCATTGGTCGTGAGTGAAGTTTCCCCAGTATTTAGGTTTTTAGAACCTAAACTTGACCTTACCAGCAATAGAATTGTTAGTAACTCCATTGTTTACACCGTGAGAACCTTCAACAAATAACACTTCTTTATAATCCACAGCAGCAGTCACACCATAAGAACTATCAGTTCCATAAGCACCTTCTACCTTCACACCAAAGAGGTTATTTTTCTTACCACCAAAACGAGTTTCTAGTTTGAGTCCTACCTCACCAACATGTGTTGTTTGATTAAACTCATCGACACTTCTAGCAGATTCTGAAGAACCAGTTTCAGTGTATGCGTTTCTCTTTACATTCTGAACAGTATAACCAACAAATGGTTTTACTGATTTATTGAGATGCCAATATAAACGATTAGAAACCCACCACTCAGTTCCAGTTGTTTCACCAGCATTATTAAAGACACCTTCTACATTTCTGTTATACTTGTAATTACTATTCGCAATCGCGGCATTAGTATTCAGAGTAAGTGTATTACCTCTCAATTCACTGAATACACCGAAGTGGTCTTTATTCTGTTGTGTGCTTGAGTCAACACCATTAAGGTTTATGTTAACTCTATTATACTGGAAACCAACAGTCCAACCTTTGGTTGCATCAAACTCAAATCCACCACCGAAGATCTTAGAGTCAGCAGTGTATCCATCAGCATTGTATGACTGAACGAATCTGTTGTTCTCAAATACTCTCAATCTTTGCTTACCTGCAGTTGGTTCGTGATTCAGAAGTCTATTGATACCAGTATTAATTCCATCAAGAACTTCTAACTGGTCAATGCGTCCAAAGTAATCTCTGTAAGTGTTAGCAACTTCAACAGTGGCCGCACCAAATGTAACTTGAGTAGCAGCACCGTTGGTGAATACTCTTGTGTACACAGGAGTAGTTGTAGTTGTGGTAGTTGTATGTGCATGGATTTTCTGTCTTCCACCACTTTCAGATGCAGTGTGATTTACTGCAGAAACAGGAACAACACTAAAAGTTCTGGTTCTTACCCAATCAGATACAGTTGCTTGAGTTATAACAGAAGTTCCAGCATTATCATCAGTTGTTACTGTAGTTACAACTGGAGTTCCATTTGTTGTGGTAGTAGAATTATCAGACCAAGTTGTAACTGTTACTGGAGTTGTTGTAGTAGTAACTGTGGTTGTTGGAATCGTAATAACTTCTGTATCGGTATAATGAGTTTCAGTTTGATTTCCATTCGCATCAGTTCCCATCACATGTCTGTGAGGATTATTTGTTACAGTTCTGGTTCCAGCAGTTGTGCTAGTCGTAACAATATTAGAACCAGCAGCAGTTGATACTACTGTTGGTGCTGGTGGAGGTGTTCCACCAGTTTCGTAAATATCAAGAATACCATTCAGGTTAGCGTCACCAGAAAGAAGACCAGCAGAAAGACTTACTGTACCTGTACGAATAACTTGCGATGATGGATCCCAGTCCATCGTTGGTTGTGCGATTGGGTTATAAGTAAACTGATAATCTCCCGCAGCAAGTCCCGTGAATGTAACACCCTGCCAAGTGTAACTATCCATTCCATATAATCTGGTAGGATCCCCATAAGGAATAAGATTAGTTCCATCAGACTGGAAATAGTTTGTACCAGAAATTAGTCCGTCTGGCGTTGTATTTTGAAGAAGTGTCCAGTTGACGGTTGTTGGTGTAAATGTGGTTCCATTGACTCCCTCTAAAGTCATAGAACCTTCTGTAAAGGTAGTTCCAGCGTGCCAAGAACCATACCAAAATGTAACTGTTCCACCGCTAGCACCAACATATCCTATAGAGTTGGTGTGAGATAATGCTGCTGTTGGCACTCCAAAAAGAAGCGCAGACGCTGCAGCCAGCGCCTTTTGCGTGTTAGTAGACATAAAAATAGGTGAGTTGGTGTGGTAGAAATTCCTAAGAACTACCAAACACAACTCACCTTGGTGTGGGTTCGAGTTGCAGTTTCAACTCACTGGGTGAAACTATTTATCTATCCTTTCTTCCAAGCTTCACCTTCTGCCTTTCTTCTACGAGCAAGTCCTGCTTCTACATTTGAACCAGGATTACGGTAGAGGTATAAAGCATCAGGAACTAAATCCCATTCTTTATTCTTCAACCGTTTAGTAATAGTATTAAAGTTATCGCCACCGTAAAAACCGGCACCAAGATTATAAGCAAAGCTGAGCAGAGCGCCTCTTTGTCCATCTGACATTTCACCCCAATGTGGAATTTTGCGTAATGAAGGAAGAAACTGATTCTTACACTGACTAATCAGTAGTTCATCTGCTTCTGCCTGAGTAATGGTATCGCCCATATGAAATGGAGAACCATCCTTCTTACGAGTGGAACCCCAACCGATTGTGATTGGGAGACCTCCTGTAAGTGGGTCAGGATATGCTTTGAGATGACATCCTTCAAACTCTTTAATAAGTTTGATGCCCATCATCGGCATATCATCACCACTAACTGCAGGAGCTGCAGCAGCAGAAACTGGTGCAGCACTAGTCTTTTTTCCGCGATAAATCTCCGCCCACTCTACATTATCTTCTAGGAACTTAACTGGAAGATTATCTTCTAACCACTGAACTCCCTTAATATGATTGGGGTTCTTTTCATCATAGAACTTGAAAAAGTTGTGTAAATCTACTTTTGCCATTGTACTATCTCCTATCAGTGAAAAATACGACCCCAACCATCATTGCCACCTGGGCACCAACGATGCTTAAGCATTGCTTTTGTATAAATGGTCTTCTTACCATTCGTTACTGGACCAGTGTAGTTATCATTGCATGAACCATAAGGATCATTGCAATAGTAACCTTTACCATCTGGAGTCTTACCGATGACTACAACCATGTGCCCGCCAGTAGGTGCAGATAGAGGACCACGGTGCAGGATACCAATAACGACAGGCTTCCCAGCATCAAGACTCTTATCAATATCAGAGAAAGAAAGATTGTAGCTAAAGTGTGACTTAACTCCATACCCTTCAAGAACACGAGTCTGTACCGCATGGTCAGTCGTGTCGCCAATCGCAAATACTTTCTTAACATACTCATCGTCGCCTTTAATTGAACCTGGCTTAAGGAAAGCAAGACACATGGCGCAAGATGAACTGTTGCAAGTTCTATGTGCGTCTCTATAATTATCTACTTGATTAAAATATGGAACATTTAGAACTGATGGTGTAGGGGGTTTCGTTCTAAAAATTCCTACCCAATCTGATTCAGAATCATCCAAGTATTGAGCAGGCAGATTGTCTTCTAACCACTGAACTGCTGCTACATGATTCTGATTATTTTCATCATAAAACTTAAAAAAGTTATGAAGATCTAAGGTCATTTTCTTCTCCTATGAATTCTAATGAAAAAACATCATGCTCTGGAATTTCTGGATCCATCCATTCACGAAATTCGGACTGAATCGCTTGAGCATTTTCATAATTCTTTTCTTCACAAAGAGAATGAATTCGATCAACTGCCCAGTCATGTGATTGGCGAAGAGTCTTTTCCAAAGTTTCCATAATCTTTTCGCATATAGCGTCCTAGAATATTGCTATTATAGTACGCTGGCGAACCATCGTCAAGAGACTCAATCAACACATTATTTAGGAAAAGCTGTTTGGTTTCTTCGTAATTACACTGTCCTTTTGTTCGATGGAGGCTAAGTATCGTTCTGTTGCAGGATGCTTTGCCCCAAATGTGAATATCGGATTTGAGTTCAGGGCAGGATCCATAATACTTTTTCCAATCAGACTCTGATTTAACTTTTCTAGATTTGCCCTTTGGTGTGCGGAAACTCCAGAAATATTTTCTACCAATATATGAACGACCAGTTGCAGTGCAGTGGATATGATAAACGAAACCAAAATAATCTTGGATGTCGTCTGATTCAAAAACCTTTGAATTATACAACCAAGGATTCTCATAACTCATATTAAGTAATCTTATGAGCTATTATTTATCCTTCAACCTTAGCAAAGCGATTCTAGCAATAAAAAAGCACCCCGTCAAGAGGTGCTTTAAGTTATGTTAGAATTGAATCACTTAGTTGCAGGTTTTGGTGCTGGAGCTGGAGCTGGTTTACCCTTCATAAATCCTTGAATTTTGGAAGGAAGTTCATCAACGAACTTATAAACACTTGGGGGGACATTTGGTGCAGAACCGCCACCACGAGGTTCAGCTGCCTCAGAAACGATGTCCTGAATGACTTCTGCATCCATCTCCATCATTACATAAAGTGCCTCTTCTACGGTCTCTACATGCCCCTGTGAGAGGAGATACTCAAGAACTAGGTCATAGGCATCATACTCTTCTTTCTTGACTTTTGATGCTTGAACTCCAGCTTTAACTGCTGATAATTCTTGTTTTGGTTTTGATTCTCCTGATACTTTTGCTGCCTCTCTTGCTGCTTGTGCTGCTTTGAGTTCAGCAGAAGTTGCTGCTCTTCTTTCAAACTTAACTCCACCTACAGAACCTACAGCATAACCTGCAGGAGATTTTTCAATCTTTGGTTGTGGAGATGTTTTTACTGCTGGTGATAAAGATGGGCGAGTAGGAGCAGACGTAACAGGAGGTTTTTGTACAGGAGGTTTTTGTACAGGAGATCTATAAAACTCAGGATCTTTACCGGGTGGAGTTGCTGCAATTTGTCTATTCATAGCAGCAACGTCTTTATTCAATTGCTTATCAGTTTTAAGTTGCGATGGACCTCTTTTCTCTTTATATCTTTTAAGAAGTTCTGGATCTGTCGAAGGTTTCCAAGTACTTGGTTTTCCAGGTTCTTGAGTTCCAAGATCTCCTCCCTTTGGAGCAGCAATTCTTGTATTAGTAGGTTTACTTTTTGATTTATATCCCTTTATCGCTTTTGCATTAATTGCATCTTTTTCTTGTTGACTAAGAAAAGGACCCCACCCCTCCACTTTAAGACCTCCAGTAGGTCCTACTTTTAGTTTTTCTGGTTTATGTTGCTTCACTGCAGCTGGTTTTTCTGGTTCTTGAGGTTTTGTTGTTCTACCTTTACCCCCAGAACCTAGTAACTTTTCTGCGCTTTTTCCAATTTTTTCTAAATCTACTGCACCATCAGTAGCAGCTCTAACTACTCCAGATGCTGCTTGACCAGCATAGTCAGATGCGGATTTAAGTGGTGCTGAGATATACTTAGATACATTACGATCCGTCCATCTAGAAAATTGTTTAGCACCTTTCTCCCATTCTTTTGATACATCACTTTGCTCATTTAAAATAGATTTATACAATTCATCTATCTTGTTAATATCCTTACTGGAAAAATCTGTCATTTTTTCAAAACGTTTGCCTTATATTTTTATTTATAAAAAAAGAGGGTCAAAAGACCCTCACTTCACATCATCATTCTTCTTACCTAACCACTCCTTCTCATAATCATAATCACCGAATAGGTATTCATCTGATTCTGCAGCATCTTTGTATGCGTTCAGGATTTCCTGTTCGCACCATTCATCATAATTGGAATCCTGTGAAAGAATCTTTGGTAACATCTTGCTTAATTCCTCCTACGATGTAACTTTCAACTTCTGTTTCCTGTGGAGCAACTTGAAGTCCCTTAGAGGAAATCCAATGTTCAGTCCAAGGCAATGGGTTGTTCTTTGCTGGAATATCATAAAGTGGGCGAAGTCCGATTGCCTTCATTCTACGGTTCGCAATCCATTCGACATACTGTTGTAACAATTTGTCGTTAAGACCAATCATTGAACCATCCTTAAACAGATACTCTGCCCAAAGTTTTTCCTGATTCACAGCGTTCTCAAAGGTCTTATAAACCCACTGTTCTTCTTCCTGTGAGATTTTCTTCATATCAGGGTCATCACCTTCCTTCCACTTATTCAGGATGTTCTGAGTGATAACCAGGTGCTGATTCTCATCTCTAGCAATCAGTGAGATGATTTTTGCACTTCCTTCCATAAGTTTGAGTTCGCCAAATGCAAAACTGCAAGCGAAACTGACGTAAAAGCGAATACCTTCAAGAATATTAACGTTTGCAATTGCTCTGAAAAGTTTGCGTTTGAGTTCATACCTTTCTGCCTGGGCGTAGGGAACTTGTTCTTGGGCGTGTTTCCAAAGTTCAGAAGTCCCATAATGCTGAGCACTATTGATGAAGTCATTATATGCCTCAGTCACACTGACGGCACGTTCTAAAATACGGTCATCTCTGAGAATTGTATCAAAGACCTCAGAAGGGTCTGGATAAACATTTTTGATGATATAGGTGTAAGAACGGGAGTGAATCATTTCCATAAACTCCCAAACCTTCATACAAGCTTCCAGTTCAGGAAGCGAACAGTATGGAGCGAAAGCCATTCCAGGACCACGACCCTGAACAGAATCAAGCATCACCTGATACTTCAAGTTGGAAGTAAAAATATGCTTTTGCTCAGGACGAAGAGACTGATAATCTCCCCTATCTTTTTGAAGGGAGACTTCTTCTGGTCTCCAGAAATATCCCAATTGTTGTGTTGTGAGTTTATCAAAGATTGGATACTTATAAGAATCATATCTCTGAATTCCAAGAGGTTGCCCAAAAAACATTGGTTGTTTCTTAGTATCAACCTCTTCAGAATTGAAAACGGTCATCTGATTAATCACTCTCACATCCTCTAAACCTGTTTTAAATCTTACAAGACTCACAATCTTCCTCCTCTGAATCTAGAATATCGGAAATTAAATTTTCAAGAGACTGTTTGGTTTCTTCAACCTCGTCAGTCTTATGATCATAAGTATTTTGATAGTAGCTGGTTTTCCAACCGTACTTATATGTAGTCAAAAGGTCCTGCGCCATTACTGAAGTAGGAACTTCATTATCGGGATAATTTTCTGGATTATATGACCAGTTTCCAGAAATCGCTTGATCAAAGAACTTCTGCATAACAGCAACAATATTAATATACCCACGATTGCTAGGCATATCCCACAGAAGCGTATAATTGTTCTTAAGTGTTTGATACTGAGGAACAATCTGCTTGAGAGGTCCTTTCTTGGACTTCTTAACGGACAAGTATCCGCGAGGTGGTTCGATTCCATTGGTTGCATTTGACACAACGGAACTGCTCTCCGATGGCATCTGTGCAGACAATGTTGAGTTCCGTACCCCGTACTGCTTGACCTGTGCTCTAAGACCTTCCCAATCATACTTCAGATTATTTGGAACGATTTCATCAACATCTTTCTTGTAAGTATCTATGGGGAGAATACCATTACCATACTTGGTTCTATTAGAGTATTCACAAGCACCCTTTTCTTTAGCAAGATCGACAGTTGCCTGAATCAGATAATACTGGAATGCTTCTGTCAGGTCGTGAACCAGTTTCCAAGAACCAGGATCGTCATAGTGCTCCCCGTGCTTGGCGAGATAGTGAGCAAGACCAATATAACCTACCCCAATCGAACGACGCGCTCTGGTGGCGATTTCTGCTGCTTTAACGGGGTATCCCTGAAAATCAATGAGTTCGTCAAGAGACCTAACAGCAAGATCACAAAGAACCTCAAGGTCCTCATTATCCCGAATCTTTCCAACATTAATAGCAGAAAGTATGCATAGAGCAATCTCACCATTTGGATCATCAATATGTTGAATGGGTTTGGTGGGTAGAGTAATTTCTTGACATAGATTACTCATCTCAACTTTATCCATAAAGGATGAGTGAGAGTTGCAGTGGTCAATGTTCATAATGTAAACACGACCAGTTTCTGCGCGTTCTTTCAGGAGGTCCAAAAAGAGTTCTTGAGCTCCGATAGTCTTTCTTGGAATAGACTCATCTCGTTCATAACGAACATACAACTCGTCAAAAGCATCAGTTCCAAAAGCATCATACAGACCAGGAACTGCGTGTGGAGAGAAGAGTGAAACTTCTTCGTTCTTGATGAATCGTTCATAGAACAGTTTAGAGATTTGGATACTGTAGTCTAACTTACGAACACGGTTATCTTCGGTTCCTTTATTATTTTTCAATACCAAGATATCTTCTATTTCTTGGTGCCAGATGGGGAAGTGGACAGTTGCTGATCCACCTCTGATGCCATTTTGAGTGCAGCATCGGACAGTTGCTTCAAACTTTTTGAGGAAAGGGACAACACCTGTGTGCTGAACTTCTCCGCCTCTGATTTTAGCGTTGATGCCACGGATTCGACCTGCGTTGATACCGATTCCCGCCCTTTGTGCAACATATTTGCCGATAGCCATATCAGAACTAAAGATGCTATCGAGGGTGTCATCAACATCAACAAGAACACAGCTAGCATATTGTCGAAGTGGAGTTCTAACCCCCGCCATGATAGGTGTGGGAATGTTGATTTTGTGTTTGGAGATTGCATCGTAGTACTTCCTAACGTAGTCTAAACGTGTTTCTTTAGGATACTTGGAAAAGATTGTCGCCGCAATCAAAAGGTACATAAACTGTGGCGTTTCATAAAGTGCCCCAGTGCTTCTATCTTGCACAAGGTACTTATCAACGACTTGACGTAGACCTGCATAAGTAAACAGATAGTCACGACTATGATCAATAAACGACTGAAGTTTATCAAATTCTTCTGCTGTATAAAGATCCAAAATTTCTGGATCGTAAACACCTCTACCAACACAACGCTCAACATGTTGAAGAACAGTTGGGCATTCGTGCATACGACCAAACAACTGCTTACGAAGAGCAAACAGAAGCAGACGAGCAGCAACGAACTGATAATTGGGATGCTCAAGATCAATTAGGTCGCTAGCAGAACGAATCAGAATCTCCTGAATCTCTGCAGTTGTGATACCATCATAAAATTGAATACCAGATTGCATTTCAACTTGCGATGCAGATACCCCAGCAAGGTCCCTACACGCTTCTTCTACCATCAAATGTAGTTTATTTAACTCAAGGCTTTCGACCGACCCATTTCTCTTAATAACTTTTGTTCCGTTGCTCATACTTTCTTCCACTCGTTAAACTTTACTTTTGCCTCTAAGCCTTTGTATGTATGTGATTTTAACACATCCATAACCTGATGTCCAGTCAGGACCATATCATTAATATCTTTTTCAGTAATTGACCTTGGCCAGATTACTACTTTCTCACCTCTATCGATGAGTTTGGAGATCCTGTTACAGATTTCTTTGTTCCTAGGTTCATTATCAAGAACATACACAATATCGTTGCCCAAATTAAGACTATCGAGTAAAATATCCGATCCGCACATTGCGATGGCATTTTGGACAAACGTTGAATCAAAGGGACCTTCTGTGACGTAGATTGTTTCATCTTTCTTTACTCCTTCTAATCCATAGACTTTGGGAATACTTTCGTCTAAAATCACCGTAATATATTTAACCTTGCTAGGTCCTAAAGCACGACCTTGAAACCCAAAAATGTTACCATCTAATGCACAAAGGGGAATAACTATTCTGGATTCCTCATATTCTAAACTTTTTTGGTCAAAGGTTTGAACTTGAGTATTTGTCCATTCTTTAAATTTTTCTGCAAAGTAAAATCTATTTGGATCTAGTCTTCGGTCTGTTAGATACTTTTTTGCGGTTTCATTCTCCGCCGCTTTTGGTAGATTCAGTTTCTGCTTAAAGACTGGTTTTGCAAATTCAAACTTGGGTTCTTCAACTACAAAGTTTTTACCCGTATGCCCCTCTTTGAACTTCTCCAAAGTATATTGCTTATGAAGCGTTGGGTCTATCTCTTTCAGAAAGTTATTGAACGATAAACTAGCACCGCAATTGTGGCACTTAAAGTTTGTATTATTCTTTACTGGATAGATATATCCTCTTGTTTTATTCTTGTTCTTCTGAGAGTCTCCACAGATAGGGCAGCGAAAGTTGTAGAGATCCGCTTTGACCCTTTTAAATTTTTGAAGACGCGAAGATACGAGTCCAATATACTTGGAGTCAATCAAATCCATTACGAAGGATGCTTTATTTTGCTCTCTCTATTGTACTCTGAGATGATGGGTGTGTCAAGAGAGAAGTTGCTGTTGGAATGACTCCAATTAAAAATACAACTATCGCAATTGCTCCAACTGCTTTCCATTTAAATTGGGATATTATTTCCACTTTCTCTTCTAGGATATCTATTCTTTCTCCAAGTTCTTTACTAATTGCATCATGCTGTTCCTTTGAAGATTTTTTAATATCTTCAATCATCGTTACAATCAAATTATCAGTTCGATTACACTGCTCAATCTTTTCATTATGAACGGCAAGCATTTGACTAATATTTTGACTTGTCTCACCAATCTTTTGAATTGCAGTATCAATTCGTTCCATCATCTGCTCATACACAGACAATCTTTCTTCCAAGATTGCGATTTTTGTATCTGTGGATGATGGATTAAACATTGTCTTAGTTATTGTGGTTTTTTCCAGCGATTACGAGAACCTAAACCTAGGTAAATATTTTTTTTCTTTTTACGGAATACTGGTGGTTGGTCTGGTGGAAGACCTGCAATATTTCCACTGGAAGCATTGTTTGTTGGTGCAGCAGGAGCAGCAGCACCTTCTTGCTCCTTAATAAACCTAACTGTAGCAATTAATTTATCTAGTTTATCCATTAGATTGCTTGCAATTGTTCCAGACATTCACGGTCTTCTTCAATTTCGTGAATTTGTGTTCTAGGATATTCTGGCAATCTATTCAGAAAAAGAAGAAAACTTTTAATAGATGGCCAGAGATCACTCTCCAAATTGTAAAATAATAAAGGAACTGCAGCATCATTAAAGACATTGAACAGAATCGTTAGGTGATTCAGAATCAGATGAATCTTCAATTCGCCGCAGCTTTTATATCTTTTTAATAATCGTTTTACATAACGAATTCGTTTCAAATCTGACTCAAAATCTTCCATCGTTACCGATTGAGGATTATCGTAAAATTTTATAGCAAATAACAAATAATTATTTTCATTCAATTCATCAAATCTCATACCATATTATCAGCTATCTGGATATCTCGAATCGTCGTCAGCGTCACCAGTGATGCTACTTCCAGCAACTAATGTTTCAGCCTTAACTCTGAAGTTACCGTGATTATCAACATAAGTCGTAACACCGACCCAACCAGCGTGTGCTACAGCATAAGCGGCGTTTTTATTACCAACAGTTCTTCCAGCGGCGACAGTTGCTTCGGTCGTACCAACACCAAAGACAGCAGAGAATCTGTTTGATTTTACATCAGGAGCAAAGAATTGCCCATCTTCAAGAGTATACTTTGGTTTCTGATTTACTGTGTAAGCAACACCTGCAATTGCACCATTAAGAGGAATCAGGAATTGCGTTGATGCGATTGAAATTTGAGTAGCAGAGGTTACACCTGAAATTACTGCCTGACCATAAGTAGCGCCGACGCCAACTACTAAAATATCACCAGTTGAAATTCCAGCAGTTACAAAAGTTGTACCACTTCCGGTTACTACTTCAGTAGCAAGATTGATTGTTATAGTTCCTGTAAGACCCGTGCTAAAAGAATCTTTATTGCCCCAAAGAGACATATGCTTTACCTAATAAATTTCTTTTTCTAGTAATATTTATAAAAAAAGGAGACCTTTACTTTTGGTCTCCTCTATATTTCTCAGGGAGTTAAATCTTGAGCACCCTTCTTCTTTAATACTCCTTGAGCTTGAAGAAGAATAAGTGAAAGGATGCCGTTTGATTTTACCTTTGGGTTTGCTCCAAGTGCTTCCGAAACTGCAAAAAGAACAGTTGCGATAAGAGCCTGATTTGCTAAACACCAAGCGACTAGTGCGGACATAATGACCTCGTGTGAAGAGTATCCTGTCCTATTTAGTAATCAGTCAAATCTAGAATGCATTGCGTCTTGTGCTCTTTGAGCAGAAGCACGACGAGCAGCTACTTTTTGAGCAGGAGAGTGAGGACCACCATACTCACCAGCAGCAGGTGGCTTCTTACCTGGTTCCTTTTTCTGCTGACCCTTTGGAGTTCCTTGCATTTTACGCATAGAACCCTTTACAATCTCAAGTGCTTTATCTCTAGGAGGTCTTGGAGTTCCTGCTACCTTCTCTTCCTTTCTTCTCTCATCAAGAACTTCACCTTCTGGTTCATAGTCCATCTTGAGACCCATTGCTCTCAACTTATTCTTAACAAGATTAACTTTCGTTGGAATTGCTCTGGGGTCTTCTTCACCACCTTCGCTCTTCTTGAGTTTTGGTTTTTCATCCATACCACAATCTGCTTCTTCCTTATGAACTGGAAGTCCTTCATGCTTAGTCTTTGCAAATTTCTTTGCTTCTTTCTTACTCATTCCTTCTGCTGCTTTTGCAACTTCAGGAGATGCTGGTTTTGCTCCTTTTTTAGCAGCATAAACCATTCCCATAAACTTTTGTTGAGCCTGACTTACTGCCTTCTCAGTAATCATTTCACCTTCTAGTTCGTGATGGGCAACCAGACCCTTTCCTTGAGCAGGTGAAATTACAACCTTATTCTTACCCTTCATCACATCAATCTTCTTTCCATTCGCATCAGGATTGTCCGATTCACCTTCGTGAATAAACTCTTCCTTACGAGTCGCAATTGCCGAACCACGAACATCTCTGCGATGCTGCAGATACTTATCAGTCTTGTTTACTTTACCATCATTATTAACATCAGCATCTTCCTTACCAACTGGGTCTAATTTCTCACCACGCTTTGCTCTCGCAGTCTGCTCACCTTTGGTTCTCTCACCTTCATAAGGTTCGCCATATCCAGTCATCTCAACTTCTTTAATATTTGGATTTGCACGAAGTTCAGAAATCTTTTGACGGTCAGCCATTCTTACATAAGAACGACCATCTTTACCAGTCACTCTTACCTTATATTTTCTGTGCTCAGCAGTCTCCATCTTCTCCATATAGGTCAGACGAATTGGTTCTTCTTCTTTCTGAACCCCTTCTACAAATACTTTATAAAGTGCATTTGCAACACTAGTAGATGCAAACTCTTGAATGTTAAAGTCTTCTGCTTGCATACCACCTTTACCAAAAAGTTTTGCTTTTACCATAGCCTTTTCTTGCTGAGGCATATTACTGTTGTTCATATACTGAGAATATGCTTGCTGAAGAGATAGTTCCTCTCTTCTAGCACGATAGCGAATATCATAAATCGCTTGCTTTACTCTCTTCTCTGGAGACTTTCCACCAGCTTCCTTCTTATCTCCGCCAGCAGGAGCTGCGGCAGCAGGAGCGTGTTTTCTTGCTGGAAGCTCTTCAGCAATATGTTTTTTCATGAGAAAACTTTTACTTCTTATCTTTTCTATACTTATTTATGAAATTAAGACCGTATGCTATTCCACCTGGTTGCAGATTCTCTTTACCAGTCCCGATTGCTCCTGGAGTTTGCTTTGCAGCATACTTAAAAGCACCCAAAGTTCCAGTAAGAGTATTTGGTTTTCCTGGAGACCTATACATTCTATCCATCTTGACTTCAGTATATTCAGACAAATCTTTAATCCAAGACTTAAACATCATACCCGATTCAGTTACACAAATCAAATAGTTGGTTCCACGACGAATGATACGACCAACCATTCCAGTGTTTAGATTTTCTACCAACTGACCAATTCTAAAAATTGATTCTGTGAGATAATTTTCACGAAGAGTTTGGAAATCAAACTTAGGTGCAATCTCCCAAATACTCCAACCTTCTTTAATGTTCATTGAAGCACGAAGATTATCATACAATTCCATTGCTTCCTTGCGCTTCATCTCTGGAGGAAGACCCTCTCTAAACTTCCTAAAGTCTCCTTCAGCAGCGGCAAGTCTCATTCTTGATGCAGACATTCCTTCTACACCTTTTGCATCAGGGTCTCTTTCTCCAGCAGAGACTACTTCAATATTATCAAATTGATAAAGTTGCCCGTTATAATTGCCTGATAATTTTTCAAACTCTTTAACTCTATCAGACCCACCAACAATTCTTACATTCGTATATCCATCATTATGCGCTTTCTTGAGAACATCAAAAATAGTTTTTGTATTTGCATCATTTACAATTCTTTCACTATGAGCAGGGAACATCCTTCTCATATAAGAAACTTTTGTATCTGGGTCTAATGGATTCTTTTTCTTATCCTGACTTCTTGAAGGATAGATTAAATAGTCACCCTTATCTGCTGCAGCCGATTGTGCAGCAACATCCATCAATTGCTGATGCCCAATCGTAGGAGGATTGAAACGACCAAATGCAATTGTAAGAGTTCCCTTTGTTTTGGGAACTGGTGGTGGAGTTGCAACAGGTTGCTCTTGTGCTGCTGCCTGCTGTTCAGGAGCAGGTGCTTGCTGCTGTGCTGCTTGCTGTTGAGCAAGTGCTGGGTCTTGATATCCAGGAGAAGCAATTGTTTTTTCCTTTTCAGTTTGCGCTGGGTCCTTTTCACCAACTTTTTGACGCTTATTATAAAACTTGAGTTGACCCCTTTCAGTTTTTGCTACAAACTCTCCTTGCCTATCATACCATCCACCGTGCCCGTCGCCAACAAGACCAAGACGCTGAGCTTGTTGAGATGCAGATGCTTCAGAGATAAACTGGAAAAAACTTTTCATTCTTATTTTTTAATTCTATTACAAATGTCCGACATTATTGACTTTTCGTTTGCAATAATGTAGTTAAGACCATTCTTTCTAATCTTAATATATTTATTCTTTAACAAATCTGATTTATTGGATTGAATTTCCTTATCAAGTGCAAAGTAAAAATACTTGATAAAATCATTGAAAACATCTTTTGGTCTTGACTTTTTGGTTGTAAAAATATCAAGAACATTATTAAGGAATGCTTGAAGGTCTTTCATATCAAAAACATTCCAGGTTGTGCTTCCAAATAATTTCTTGGATAAAATCTGTACATTTTTCCTGCTGCAGTAGTTGAACTTGCAACTTCCATTTTATATCGTATCTGAATAATCAAATTACTATTTCCAGATAATTTTGTTCCATCAGAATTTGAACGATAGATTTCAATTTTTGGGTCTCCCGATGCATTTATTCTAGCATTATATCTAGCGTTTGCAAGAATATCCCTAAACTGACGGTCGGCAACTCTTGTTTTGACTCTACCATCTCCAGTAAATTTAACAAGTTCGGTATTAACATTTCTAGAAAGACCGTAGATAATGTAGTCAGCAAACTTTACTTTGGTATCAGTTCTATCTGGGGTATCTAATCCTTCGTTTAACTTTTTAGCGGCATAAGCATAAACAAGTCTTGCTGCCTTTTTAAGATATTCACCACCTCCAGTTTCTTTTGCGTTATCTCTAGAGGCATATTTTTTTGTGAATACTTCTTTATCAAAAAATTCATCAATAAAGTTCTGATAATTATTAGCAACTGGGGAAACATCTAATCCCATTTCACTAAAGATATTCAAAAATTTATCAAATCCCTGACCAGATACTTGGTGAAATTGCTCACCACCATCAACTTTTAATGAGTAATCAATATTCCTAAATCTTTTATCAGGATTTGTTGGAGAATTAACTTCTATCTTAACATCCGCTTTTGTTCCTTTTTGGTCTTCTGTTCCAGCAGCAGTTACTCGAATAAAATCTTCACGAGCATTGATAGAAAGACCTCTTGCTTGTGCATTAAGTCTACTATGCGAATTTACAAAGGATACTGCGCCATTTTTTAAATCAGAAACTTTTGCCCAATTTGTTCTATCAGACAAAAAATCTTGTGCCTTTTTAGGAACGGATACAGATACGGACACTGTATCAATTACAGCACTACCAACATCATTAACTTGCTTAACATATCCCTTCTTCATCATTTCCGTCAATACGGTATCAACATCCGAACCAGTAACTGTCGGTAGAGTCTTAGAAGATTTTGTTTTTGCTCTTTTTACAAATCTAGCGGCAACAGCAGCAGCAAAAAAAACTTCAAACAAATCACCTCTATTAGCTGATATTTTTTCCGCCATAAGACTTTTTGAAGTATTTAGTGCCCAAAAGAGGACTTGAACCTATATCGACAATGCTCCAGAGAAGATTTGAACTTCCACGCTTTTTAAGGCGGCGGATTCTAAGTCCGCTGTGTCTACCGTTCCACCACTGGAGCTAAACAATTTCTATTTGAGAATGTATTAGTTTGTGTATGACAATTAGGACATAATAATCTTAAGTTGTCGGGTCTGTTATCATATGGTTGACCGTTAATATGGTCAACTTGTAATCTTAATGGTTTTCCATTCCAAGTAGAAGGAATGCCACATTCAAAACAAGTATTACCTATTTCTTCTATTAATAATCTATATAGAATTTCACGCTTACAAGATTTACCTTTTAAAGAAGTATATTCTAAAAGTGTTTTCCATTTATTATATCCACCATATTGCCTAATTTTATTAGTATAATCTGGTTTGTAATCGGGAATCCATTTTTTATATCTTGCTCGTAAAGTATCTGGTTTACAATTTAATTCTAAACATAATTGAGTTGGTGATACTCCAGACAATAAAGATTCTATTATGTATTCTTTTTTGTCGTCAAGGTCTTTTCTCATAATTGGTAGACACGCTGTATTATTTATACAAAATACTACTAATTTTACCATTTGGGCAAAGTGGAGAATAGCGGACTCGAACCGCTGACATCCTGCTTGCAAAGCAGGCGCTCTACCAACTGAGCTAATTCCCCGAAAACCCCGGAGGGTTATTTGTTCATTCTACTGCAGAACCAATCTTTTCGTCAAGGTCTGCAATTACATTGCGAATATCAGCAACACGAGGAGGAACACTCAATTCATCATAAGTGTATCCTTTTTGTGCATCAAATAGAACTTGACGAACTGCTGCTGCAGCACGAATATCGATTTTTACAGATACAGATTTAGCCATCAGATGTCTCCTTCTTCACGATTTTCACTATAATAAACATCAAAGAAACCGTCAGGATAACGCTTCATCAGTTTATCAATATTAGTCTGAACAACCTCATCAAAGGAAACTTCCAGAGCAATACAAGCTTGTGCAATATACCACAGAGTATCACCAAGTTCTTTAATCAGGTGAGTGCGGGTTTCTTCATTCCAGGACTTACCCTGAAAAACCATCTTCTTCACAATCTCCATAAACTCACCACCTTCGGCATTGATACCAACGGCAGCAGTCAGAAGACGCTCAATATTAGCACCCTTCTCATCCAACTGAACCATACGGTCAGAGAGAGCGAGAAAATCTTTGGATGCGTCAGAAGTGACGGCATCTACAAAGTTTTGGTATTTATCAAAATCAACTCGTTGCGTCATGAAAATTTAAATCCTTCAAATGATTTTTTTGGTTTCTTTTCTTCGTAATTATACTCCTCTTCTTGTCCAGAGTCAAGTATGTCTTGTTGTGCTGACTGCTCACAGTCATACAATCTCATCTTAGCACGGTCAATACCAATAACAAAACGCTTGAAGATTGTTGGGTCATTGTATCGATTCTTCAATTGTTTGACTAGAATTTGTCCCAACCCCTCCAACTCTTCTGTACTAATAAGGGCAAACATAAGGTCAGCAGTAGCAGGGAGACCAAAGGACTCACTAGTATCAGTAAGTTCAACATCAGAGTTCCCATAACCACTGCGGGTAGTCTGGGTAGCAGAGACAATGGGAACATTGAATTCCACCGCCAAACCGCGAAGTTCTTCTGCAATTGACTTGATATACGAATAAGAATTGATAGAGCTGTTTGCCTTATGCCTAGAGGAAGCACAAATATTAAGGTAGTCAATGAAAATAATATCAGGTCTGAATGATTTCTTAAGAGCAAGTTCATTGAGAAGTGCCTTGAAATGTCCTGAGTGTGCAGAAGCAGTCGGGTATTCTTTGATGACCAAAGAACCTTGTGTCTTCTTCGCAATACTATTTACTTTCGTTTCAAACATTTGGCGCGGTAAATCAACCAATTGCTGAATCGGGACATTGAGAAGGTTTGCGTCAATTCTTTCTGCAATTCGCTCTTCCGCCATCTCAAGAGTGATATAGAGTACATTCCGACCCTGTAACAAGGCGGCGCTAGCCACATGACACATAAACAATGATTTCCCAACACCCGTTCCAGCGAGAGCAATATTGAGAGTCTTGTTAGGTAAACCACCTTTAGTGATTTTGTTGAAATATTCCAGGTCAAACTCGATTTTATCTTCTTTACGGTGGTAAAATTCATAACGCTCCTCATAGTTCTGAAGATAATCGTGTCCGATATTGTTATCAAACGATACTGCTAGAGCATCAGAAAGAATGCTTGGAATCGCGTCACGATTTTTCTTCCCATCATTACCATCAGCAATATGAATTGACTCCATCAAAGCAAGATAAATTGCTCTATCTCGACACCACTTTTCAGTCGTATCAAGCAACCATTGCTGTTCTACAACACCATTATGAAATCCAGAATTGAGTTCCCGAATCTCTTTGATTTCAGACTCATTAAGGTCTGTGCGATTTTCTATCTCAATCGCAAGTGCTTCTGTTGTAATTGCTGATCCATATTTAACAATGAACTTAACAATTTCCTCAAATACGACCTTTTCGGATCTTTGCTCAAAATAATCTGGTTGTATAAAAGGTATGACTTTTCTGGAGTAATCTTCATTGAATATCAGGTTTCTTAAAATTGTAAGTTCAAGTCGTTCCATTACTTATAATGCAAATAGGCACTCATAATATACTTTGGACCACTGATAGGAGGTTCCCCCTTATGAGGAAACATCCAGAGTGGGGGAAACATAATTAAGGTTCCCTGTTTTGGTTGAATTTGAATGTCCTTAAAAATAGTTTGACCACCACTCTCAACATCATTCAAATACCACATAAAAGACAAATATCTACGGGCGGTCCCATAGTCTACCACATCTACATGGGTATCAAACTGATCTACACCATTTGGTTCGTATTTTTTAATACGAAATTGTTCTAGAGCGTGTTCTTCTGGAAATACACGCTTATCTACAAACTCATAATACTTATCACGATATTCAAAAATATTTTTAATAATATGATTATGAACTTGATTAACTTCTGGTGTCAACTCACGATTTTCTGTGAAATTAAACTGAGTAAAGTTAGGTTTTCCGTCATTATCGTGACGCTCTTGTTTATCAGGAACCTGGTCAAATAGACTAATTAGAAAGTTGCATATATCAGGTTCAAGAGCATTCTCGTAGATATGAATGAAATCTTGAAGTTCATCCATAAGAGAATTCGCCTTTAGCAATCACATCCAGTTTCTGCATTACTTCTTCAGTAAAGTATTCTTCTGGATTTGCTAAAATCTGTTTGGCGTAGATTTTTTTACCGTCCATCTCATAGCGACCTGCTACATTCTTCCAGAGTCCACCAATCTCACCAAGTTCCAGAAGACCGTAGTAACGATCAAGACCGCGCTCATCATAATACAGACGGACTTCAACATCCTTATTCTCCTTACTCAAACGCGATTTAGCAGTCTTAGCTTTGATAATATTGCCGACCACTTCTGTTCCATCCTTTTCTTTCTTTTTGCTGAGATATATGATTGAAGACGCTGCGTATTTGAGTCCGCTGCCTCCACCCATTTCCTTAGTTGGTACATAAGCTCCGATAACATCATAGGTATGATTAGTAACTATCATTGGAATATTTGCTTGACCAAGTTTCAAGGTAAGCATACGGAATGCACCTTTAATCAGTTGTGATTTGGTCATGTCACGAACTTCTTTATCATTCAGAGCATCATTAATCTCTTTACTTGTGGAAAGCATCCCCAAAGAGTCTAACACGAACATACAAGGATTGCGTTCTCCCTCTGGTTTCTTCATATACAAATCTACTGCCTTGAGTGCCTTTCCACGAAACTCTTCAACAGTAACAACATTGACAACCACAAGACGAGAAGTATCAATTCCACGAGATTCTAATAGAGATTTAGTGATAGCAGCCTCAGTGTCAAAGTAGAGACAGTAACCATTGGGATTAGTATCAAGAAAGTTCTTAACCACGGCGAGAGAGAAAAAAGTCTTTCCAGTAGAAGACTCTCCAGCAATAGCAGTAATCTTATTCCCAGATACGCCACCAAATACACTACCTGAAACCAGTGCATTAAAAATGTATGAACCCGTATCAACATAACTTTCAGTCTCATCAATTTCTGAAGCAAGTTGGGTATAATCCCCACCAATTTCTTTTACGATATCTTTAAGAAAATCCATCAGCAAACCATCCCGTATTCTTCACGAAGTATTTTTTTATAAGGCAAACCTTGTTCTCTAAGTTCTTTCACCAATTTAAGTTTATGATAAAGAGCAGCATCTCCTCCAAATCCAAGAGAACTGACAATTTTTTTTAGTTCTTCGTCGTTAATAGGCAAATCCATTAGGCAAAAAATAGTTCAAGGTTTACAGTTTTTTCCACATTCCATCCAATTGCATCAAGAATGGACTTAAGTGGTTCAAGAAAACTCTTTTCAAATTGTAGTTCATAGTCGATGTATTTGTCAAGTCCAAGTTCCAAAGGAAAATCTTGAATGAAAGAAATGATATTTTCTTGAATGATATTTGGTTTTTTGAGGTAGATAAATTTAACCTTTTCCCCATTACCAATAAGTGAATATTTATTGGTCAGTTTTTTCTCTTTCACATAGTGATTGAACAATAATGCTCCACGAATATGAATGGGAGTTTTTGGTTGATAAATGTTCGATGATGAATAATACTTGCGGACATCAGAAGCAGTTCTTGGGAATGCAATCTGTTCTGGAGGAAGTTTTTTGAAATCAGAACGACACTTATCAATAAACTCAATCACCTCTTCTTCAGTTCCACTCATCATCAGTTTCAGACCATCCTTAATCATCTGACGACAGGGAGCTGGAGTAGAAGACTTGACTGCCTCAATGCCCATCATCTTCAGTTTAGGTTCTTCATAACGAACACCTTCACTATCCCAGACATTGAGAATATAACGCTTCTTCGCAGTCCAGATTCCACGGTCAGCAATATTCTCCCGCTTCATCTGCATCTTCTGGTCATAAGCATTCACATAGTCCGCCAGTTCTTGGTAGCAACCTTCAATATGCTTTTCAAGTTCCACTTTAGCGACCTTATCAAGGAACGAAACAACGCTTTCAGTAGTTTTCTCTCTTCCCTTGTATACAGTCTCAACCAAAGGACCCATATTAAGATAAATGGAATCGGTATCAGAAGCAATGACATAATCAACATCCTGTGTCTTGAGAACTTTATTCAGATACTTATTAATCTTATCTTCAATCCAACGAATCGAAACCTGTCCTGAAAGAGTAATTGCTTCAGCATTTGCTAGTTTGAAATAACGGAAATACTGATTGCCGATAGCACCATAAGCAGAGTTAAGTTGAATCTTCCTCGCCATTTGGATGTTATTGCACCTTGCAATCTCCTTTTCCAGTTCTTTGGTTTTCTTTTTCTCATACTCTTGTTTAGCAGCAAGCATCTTCTTTTTGTAGATAGTGCGGTCCTCATAAATCTTTTCCATCAGTTCTGGAAGAAATCCACGCACATCTTTGCGATACATTGCACCATTAGCACAAACTGCATAATCCTTATACATTTCAAAATTAATTTGCTGATTAAGGATTTTATCTACAGTTACAGACGGATGCCTCTCATCCAAAAGAGTTTCTGGTGAGATATTGTATTGCATAATCAGGTGAGGATACAGCGAGTTCAAGTCAAAGTTCACCACCCAATCATAAACACCAGGAATCGGTTCCTTTACATAAGCACCAGCATACTTGGAATCCTTATCCGACCTTACATTCGGAGGAATTACAATATTCTTCTTTTTCAGATAGTTGTAGATAATCGTATCCCACATCCGAACCTGAGAGAACACATCAGCATAATTTGCTTTAGCGTCATACGCCATCGTCAACGCAAGTTCAATCAGTTTCATCTTGTCTTCCAAACGGTCAACAAGTTCTACGTCAATGATGTTGTATTCTACAAACTTTTGCCATCCCTTGGTATAGAAATCTTTGAAAGTATCGAATTCACTGTGGTCCAACTTTTGCTGCCCAAGTTCCACATTCGCAATATGGTCAAGGCGATAAGATTCTTGTGCCTTATAAGTAAACTTCTTATAAAGATTGAGATAGTCAAGTTGACTCACACCACCAATATCATAAGAGATATTTTTACGACCAGAAATGTAAATCTCATCCTCAGTCACTAGCCCCCAAGGAGACATACGCTTCATTAATTTTTCACCAAGAACACGGTCTATACGACGAACCAAATATGGAATATCATACAGTTCACTATTCCAACCAGTGATGACTTCTGGAGTATTCTCCTCAATCATCCACCAATTGATAAAGTCATTTAACAAATCATATTCGTTAGTAAAAGAACGATACTTTACATTGCTTTGCTGATTATTGAATTTACCAAGACCCCAAGTACGAATCTGTTTCGTATTATAATCTTGAAGCGTAATCAGCAGCACTTCCTCAGCAGCACTTTCTACATCAGGGAATCCATTCTCTGATGCAACCTCAATATCGATAGTAGTTACTTTGATTTTACTAATATCAAACTTAACTTCATCTTCTGGATAATTTTCGGCAATGTATTGATAGATGTATCGGTCATTTCCAGAAATCTTAAATCCTTCTACACCATCATACTTCTTAATAAACTCTCTACATTCTCTTACAGTTCCTGGTTGAACTGCTTCAACATATTCACCGTTCAGGGTTTTATATTTCGTATTCTTTTTTGAGGGGACAAAAAGAGTCGGGTAAAACTTCTCACGGGTCATGAAATGTTTTCCATTTTCATAACCACGAACCAAGAAGTGGTCCCCGACCATCTGAACGTTAGTATAAAATCTCATCAGGCAGTTAGTTCAAGATACTTCGTAACGATTTCTTCTTTTGGGTCAACGATAGTCAAAATACTATCAGAGTGAATCATCATCTCTCTTTGGTCAGTAACTTCTGGCCAAGGAGTAAGTTCACCTTCAGCATTAATCTGATAAGGATTAACAATGCGACAATCAGGTTCACCAAGTTCAGAAGGAACTTCTTCAATTTCGGTGACGATTACATTATCAACCTTCAGTAAAAGACACTTCACTGTTTTGGACATTTACTTTCTCCTCATACATTTGTTTAATAGTATCAATTGGTTCCACAATGGTCACAATCCAATCTGGAGGGACTGGAATCTGAGTATCCTTTGCAAGAACAATCCAGGGTGATAGTGAAACCTCTAGGTCTCCACTTGGATTTGCATTTTCTTCAACCAATAGAACAGTTCTACGAGTCTCAACTTTATGTGGGTTTGTGAGGAGATATCCACAAACTTTATCGTCAGAAATCAGTTCTTTAGCATCAGAAATCACAGTTTCACCCGACTTCAAGAGTGCTAGTTTAATCGACATTTTACTCTATGTGCTCCTACCAGTATAGCAAAAAAATGGGGGAGCGTCAACTGGATTTTGCCAGTTGCTCCCCTGCGGCGACGATATTCAATTATATTTATCTTTTACGCTTAAATGCACAAACTTTCTTTTCAGGAGCCATAGCATATTTCACAGTTTTACCATAACAATTTTCTTTTGTTGGTAAAGGAGGATTTCCAAAATCTCCTACCTTTTCCATAAACTGCTGAAAAGTTTTCATCGCCCAGTTAAGTTTTCTTTTATTTAGAGATAGTCCTTACGAGTATGATGCTCTGGTACTATTTTCCCAAGTACGATCCGTAAAAGTCCGTCTTCAAATGTGACTTCGCGGACTTCTGTGTCGTCGGATAAAGTCCACGCTCGTTTAAAACTTCTGCTAGCCACTCCCTTGTGGATAAACGTCCTATCCGATTCGGCATCTGCTTTTTGTCCTTCGACAAAAAGCTTTCCATATTCCGTGAAAACATTTACCTCTCCTTTCTTGAATCCTGCTAATGCGAGTTCCAAATGGGATTCGACATTATTTATTTGAATCAGGTTATAAGGAGGATAGTTCGTTGTAGTTTCGTGAAGATTAAAAAGACGATCAAAGTATTCATCCATTCCAATGCTATTGCGGGTGATTCGTTCCATCAAAGCAGGAAGATCCGCAGCAGTATACCTTGTAAGGTTAGTCATTATGGTAGCTCCTTTAAAAGCGAGGTTTGATTGTGTGATCCCTATAAGGCGATCATTAATAATTTATATTAGTTTGTATTATTTTTCAAGTGTGGTTTTTACTACACTATTCTTAACAGGTCTTCCAAATGTTCCGGGAGAAAACTTCATACCTTTATTCCAAGCAGGTTTGCCCCTCATAGACATACTAGTTTTTTCTCTCGATGCTTTACTTCTTTTTGATCCAGAAGTACCTTCTCCACCATCTGTCTTATTAATCAATACACCACCACTATCTTTTTTCCCCCAAAATCTTATGAGTTCCACTTCCAAAGATAATGCTTCTTGTTCCGTTAAATTTTCTTTTATTCTTACTATTCTATCTTTATCAGGAGGTCGTTGAGCCAAACCCAACTTTCTTTTGTTTGTATCTCTAAATCCAGAACCTTTCCCAATATAATAAGGAGAATATCTATCTTCACGCAAATAAGCGTAAACGTAATACTTTTCCATCTGCTTTGTTTGTGGTTATAGTTATTTATACAAGAAAAGGGGCATTTCTGCCCCAAATCTCTTTGCTTGAATAACCACAAACAAGCACTATTATTTATCAACCAATAATACTATTTCTCCACTCCTCACTCATATTCACCATAATTGCTTCTGCTGCTTCTGGAGTTTCAGCATATCCTTCATCAAGTAAGTGTGAGAGGATGATGTCGTAAATATCATAACTTTCATCAACATCTCTTGAATTTGGAACATTTTTACCTGCTCGTCTTGCTGCCTTGTTTCCTGCTCCTCTATCTCTGGTTGGACCAGCAACAGACGCCCAATATGCCGCATTTCCAGCACGATGAGGTCCTTTTCCAACTCTTTCATCAGCAGGAGCATTCGTTCCACCACGCTTTCTTACTGGATTTTCCTTTGAACCAGTTTCACTTCTACCGTAAAGAAGACCTAATGCTGTCTTACCTTTTTCATTATGATACTTACTGCGTGGATTTTCTCCTTTTGATTTATCACCCTTTCTAACTTCTTTATCGGCTATGGAGCGAAGTTTTGCTCTTCTTTCAGGATTTGTGATAACTTCATCAAGTTGATAAACTTCCAGATATGCTTCTTGAAGATTGCGAAGTTCTTGTGCGTCCATTTTATAAATACTTTTTAAGTATTTATAATAATACTTTTATAAAAAAAGACGGGTAGGAAACCCGTCCTCTTTTTATTCGGCATCCTCTACCTTTTTCTTTTTAGAACCAATATTATACTTGGTTTCCAGAATCCATTCTCCTTTGTCCTTATAAGCAAGAACCTTAATTTGGTTCAGGGGAGCAATATCTTGGATTTTTTTCAGGTCAACAATCGTGATTAGACCCCAATCTGCAAGAAGTTGGGCAATACGATTACGACGCTGAACATCATTCACGGTCAGGTTTGCGTGTTTGCCATCCAGAGCAAACAGTTCCTTAAAGTGAACGAGATAATATCTACCTTGCTTGTGTAGAATATGGCAAGACTGATAGATTTTCTTTTCCTTTCTTGAAGCAACTCCGATACGGGTCAAAGTTTCACGAACTTTCAAAAAGTCATCTGGTTCATTCAGAATGACTTCCACCATTTGATCGGGCGCCCACTTTACTTCAGGTTCTTGAACGACACTCATTTTGTTCCTCCAGTTTCAAATTTCGATTTTATAAAATTAAGTTGTTCTTTAGTAAGAATCCTCAAAGCTTGTTTTGCCTTCTCATTACTATAACCATAATAACGTTTGACATAATCAAGGTCTTTGATTTTATCTTGACGGAGCCAGGGAGAAAATCTCTTCTTTTTCCTCAGACTATTTATAAAGAAGTCATATTGTATCTTTTTGGGGAGAAAATGATATCGATTCATTTCGTTTGCAAACATAATACAATCAATGTGCCCAGAGAGGCAACGATTAATAATATACGGAGCATATTCCTTCTCAAGTGAAGGATCTTCGTCAATCAGATGTTGCTTCGTCTGATTGATCGAGTTTAACCAGTCCTTCAATTCCATAATTAAAAAGCAAGAGTTCTTTACGTTGTTTTTGCTCACGCATATATTCACCAACAGAACGCATTGTGTAAGTCAAATCAAACTCGGCAGCGTTCCAGTTCTTAAACCTATCTTTTACAAGTTGGTCCGTATTATAACTTACCAACATATCCATATTGTTGGAATTACAATCAGCAGCAAACTTATCGTGATCAAATCCTTTGTGCATTGATCCTTTGTTCCCATAGAGATTATCCTTAATATCATAAGGAGGATCGAGATACATAAAAGCACTCTTGTCTCCATCCATTAGATAATCGTAGGAATAATTAGTTATGCGCCAATTCTTAATTATCTCAGAATACCCAGGCAACTTTTCAATCCCGCGCAGACTGAAGTTGGAGTTAGATGCTTGTTCTGAAAATGAAGAACTTTCTGTGAGACCACTGAAAGAACACTTATTAACAACATAGAAAGCCACAGCACGATCGAAACTTGACACATCTTTATCATTGATCTTCTCCTTAGAAACTAAGAAAAGTTGTCTTGCTTTATCTGGAGTATTAGCAGTACTTTTAATAGTTGTAAGTGCATTGGAAAGATCAACACCAAACATCTGGAGTTGCTGCCAGAAGTTTACAAGAGGTTCGTAAAGATCATTCACCCAAATATCTAGGTTGGGATACTTTTTAGTGATATAAATTGCAACACTTCCACCACCAAGAAATGGTTCTCGGAACTCATCATAGTTGCGAAGGTCTGGAAAGTAAGGTCCCATCTTTTCACAAGCACGGGACTTACCACCTGGGTAGCGTAAAGGAGTTTTCAGGGATTTCATATTACCATTCATTAGATTCATCCTCCCATTTGTAAAGTTCATCAACAATTTCATGATATAGTTCTCTTACTTGGTTCTTAGGGGCGGGCAAAACACCCTTAGCAATATACTGAACATCCCTCTTATCAATCACAATATTGAGTCCAGATTTAGAAACGTTTTTTAAGGGATCAAAATTTTTCAATGCATTCTCAAAAGATACTACCCCAAAATGACCCTGCATTTGATCAATTAAAAGCATTTGATCAAACTTTTTTTCAGGAAAAGCATTATTTACATTACCTTGAAAATTTTTAAGCGTTATTGGTTTTGTGTTAAAAGTAGCATCAGTTTGAAATAATTTATCTTTTCCCTTTGCCTCCCAACGGACATTATTATGAATAAAATCGTGCCCTAAAGTGTCATCCAATCCAACGTAAGTTAAAGTGCTAGTTTTTTCAATTGCCTTTTCAACAAATACGGTTCTTGTAAATTTTTGTCCACCAAAACGAAGGCAACGAGTGTATTTAATTACACCAATAACCATCGAGAAATCAAAATCAATCATTGTTTTCATAATCTTTAGGATGATACTTCAAATACTCTCTAAAAGTAAGTTTCATTTCTTTCTGCGTCATACCACAATGCTTTGCGGCAGCAGGAACAGTCATTTTGGCGCGAAAGAGACCTTCATTTGCCTCTTTTACATTTTCAGGAGTTGTTTTTACAGGAATCTCATAAAGAGATGCCTTATCAATTTTAAGCAAACTCATTTAAACTCACACTCCACCATTAGTTCAGTTAATGCAGCTAGGAGGTTAATTTCCTGATCAGCAACGAACGCAATTTGGTATTGATACTTAGCAATAACAAGAACGGCAGCGGGGATAGAGTTGGGAAGTAGAACGCTATAAAGGGCGTCATAAACCCTGCGAAGAATGAGAGAAGAATCGTTGTCCAAGTTGGCGACCACCCACTTTCGAACTTCGGAGAAGTTTTTTTCTTTGAGATGTTTAATGAGATCATTTACTGTAACGTCAGAGAAGGATGCAAGAATACCAGAGTCAATTTCGCCGCCCACCGAATACCTTTGACATTCGTTGAGGACTCGGCGCCAATCTGGAAAATGTTTGTTAATCAGTTCGGCAAGGACTTTAGGATCGTATCGTACACCTTCCGCATCCAGGATGTCCTGTAAACGCTTGAAGAAGGATCCTGCCAGCTGGGTTTTTTCTTTTCCTTTAATCCCAAACTCGACGACTGCACATCGGGAGTGAAGGGGTTCGATGATTTTGTTTTTGTAGTTACAGGTGAAGATGAAGCGGCAGTTACCAGCAAACTCCTCAATAAACGCCCGTAGGAGGAGTTGTACATCGTTTCCTGTATTATCTGCTTCGTCAATGATGACGACTTTGTGTTTAGCATCTGACGAAAGCGAAACGGTCGAAGCGAAGTTCTTCGCATTGTTTCGGACAGTATCGAGGAATCTACCCTCGTCGGATCCATTGATGACATAAACATCTACTCCCAATTCATTGCACAATGCTTTTGCTACGGTGGTCTTACCTACACCAGGAGGACCACAAAGAAGCATATTCGGAATTTCGCCTTTATTTAGAAAATCACTAAAGGTCTTTTTAATATTCTCAGGAAGAATACAATCTTCAATTGTTTTGGGACGATACTTTTCAACCCAAATAAAATTACTCATAATCAAATCCAATCAGGTTTTTTCAATTCACATGCGGGGACAATTTCCCACCATTCATTCCCATCAAAAATATACAATTTATGTGTATCTCTGTCAAGGAAGATGTCGCCTTTACTGTATTTCATACCCATTCAGGTTTACGCTCAGGCATACGGAGATAATTATCCGCCACCCAAGGTTTGGAAGCAATATACATTTTGTATGCAGTGAATGTATCAATGCTTTCATCAAGTTTGTATTCGTCGGGCATAGCACGAACGAATGGAGTCACCTCAGTAATCTTTCCTTTGGGGAAAAGATAATATGCGGCAACAAGAGTATTATAACACGAATGCTGCTTACCATATCGCAGAGTATATTCGTCACACAGATTCATTCCGTGCTTAATCAACCAGTATGCATTATGAATGGACTTTGCTGCCCATTGAGTACAAGGATGATTGCGAAAGGCACCCTTCTCAGTTGCATAGGTTGTTCCGTCTGCTTTGGGAAGAGTGCCGTAGTTATGATACCACTTAGATGCTACAATGGAAAGCATTTGACAGCATTCCAAAGGCATCTTGACGATATGTTTGTCGGGAAGGCATACTGCCGACTCAGCAGGAAATTCGTTGGTTACAAAGATGTTCATCAGAGACAATACTTTCGAATTACATACTTTACTTTTTCTGGTTTATCTTCCATCCAATATGCTTCGTGTTCTATACGATAAGAAGCAGTAGATGACTTTACAGAATTATGAACATCTATAATTTTGTTAGCTGGAAGAAACATATCATTTAAAGATATTCCAAAAGGTTTGTATCCATTGCACAAATGCCCAACATGAGTAGCTTCATGATACACAGTTTCATTCACATAGTGCTTAACATCAAACCCACTGATTTTGATGTTATTTGTGCAGATAACAAACTTATTTCCAAAGTCTGCATATCCAAAGATATTTTTGTCTCTACAGTATCCAACATTTTCGTGAACACTGTAGTTTGCTCGATAAACATCTTGAATAATTTCACGACCGATGGGGGTCAGATAAAGAAGAAATTCCATCAACCAAAAGTCGAATCAGGTTCCAGAGCAATATAATACTTCAGATTGTACTTGGTGTTGCTGAATTGGGACAGAAGTTTTTCCGACACGACCACATCATAGGCACCAGGAATAATCTTGATATTTTCCACCTTGAAGTTGAAGGTGAATTCCTTATCAGTCTCACCAACCACAATAGAATACTCGTTAGAGGTGTCGTTCTTCTTATCACGAACCACCAGACGAATCACACCCGACTCACCAACTGCCGACAGGTCAGGAAGTTGATAGACCGCTGCTGCCTTCACCAGTTTCTCAAGAGAAGCACTCTCCAGTTGGAAACATACATCTTTAGAAGGAAGTTGAATCTCCTTATCGGGAGGAGAGATAATCACATTCGGGTCAGCATAGAAATACTTCACACGACGCTTACCTTCACGAATAGTGATATAAGAATCTTCAGTAAAGTCAAGGTCAGGGTCTTGGTGAAGACTCAAACCATTCAGGAACTGATTGAGGTCATAAACTGCGAAGTCACGAGGAAACTCTTCAGTAATATCTGCTTCAGCAAGAATATTCTTAGCAACAGAAATAGTGCGAAGACGAGTCCCTTGCTTTACCAGAATTGAATTATTGATTCCAGCAAAGTTCTTGAGAATAGTCAGAGAGTTATCAGAGAGTTTCATAGTTTGAGGTTTGAGTTTCATAATCAACGGAATTCGGTCAGACCATTATCCTGACGAGAATAATGACCATCAAAGTGGAGCAGTAGCATAGCATAGTGAATGACTTTCATCAAGTCACGCTTGTTGCGACCATCCTTATCACCATAACGGCTTCCGTACTTAAGGATGTTTGCCTGACAAAAACCTGCTGCGAGTTTCTTTGCTGCCATCAGATCAATTGTTTGAATATCAGCATAACCAGATTCATCACCGCAATAATGACCGTGATAAGTGCTGGTCACATAATCCTCAACATCTTTGAGGATTTTGTCTTCATTGTATTTCCAAAGATGATTTGTTTTTTCAGTCATAGTAATAGTAAAGGTCGAATCACTCATAAAGGAAAGGCATATTTTTACCTTCCCCAATTATATCAGAAAGGAGCAGGTTGGTCAACGTATTCTACAGTCAGTTCAGGACCAGTAGAAGGCATCTGGAAGTCAGCATCAATTTTATCGTAGAGTTCCAGGAAGGCAGTTTTAGTTTCATCATCAAAACGATTGATGCAAACTTGAATTGCTTTTGCTTTATCATTGAAGATGCTATAAGCACGAATGATATGAACCAGGCGACGGGTAGAGATGATCTCTTCAATACCACCATCATAGAAGGTCTTACGAATCACATCACCCCAATCAACCAGACGCTTGCAGAAGTCACGGTCTTCCACACCAAGGTCCAGAGCGATGCCTTCCAGAATCTTCTGTTCGGTAGCAGGAGCAGGATAGGACTGCTCAAAGGTCACAGGGAACCGCTCCAGGAACGCCTCATTGAGCACATTGGTGCCGATGAAGCGACCATCATCAGAGCCCTTACCCTTGGTGTTGGCGGTGGCGAACACGTTGAAACCAGCGACAGGTTTCACGAAGCGACCAATCTTTTTCAGGAAGACACCTTTACCTTCAAGGACAGATTGCAGACACAGAATCTTGTTGGATGCAAGGTCAATTTCATCCAGCAGCAGAATCGCACCGCGCTCCAGTGCCTCAATCACAGGACCATTGTGCCAGACAGTCTCACCATTCACCAGACGGAAACCACCAATCAGGTCATCTTCATCAGTCTCAATGGTGATGTTAACACGAATCAACTCACGCTTCAGTTGAGCACAAGCTTGCTCCACACTGAACGTTTTACCATTACCCGAAAGACCCGTAACGAACGTCGGATAAAAAATACGGGACTGAATAATTTTTTTAATATCGTTAAAGTTACCAAACTTGACGAAGGTATCATCTTTATCGGGAATAAGGTTTTGTTCCACAGCAGGAAGAGCAGCAGGAGATTGATATGCTTGCTCCATTTTACCAACAACAGTAGGGGTGACTTCCAGATTCCAGCGACCACGAGAAGTCTTGAACTGCTCCAAACGACGGGTCACAGTCTGATAGTTCAGACTACGAGAAGCACAGAAACCCTTGATGTCGCCAGCAGAGAGTTCAGAACCAAACAGGGATTGGAGTTCAGAAATCAGTTGGTCGTCAGTCACAGAAGATTTGCGGGGCATAATGTAGTTAGGTGGTTTTGTTTAACTGAAGTAATTATAACAGCAAAAAGGGGGTCTTGGACCCCCCAATGGACAGTTTGAAAATTGGTTCAGGCAACGAGTTCGATAAACTCACCAAGAATACGCTTGTTCATTTTTTTAGACTTCAGACTCTTCACAAAAGCAGATTTAATTTGTGCTTTAGAAGCATCCTCCGAAACCGCAAACTCAGTGTCTTGGGCTAGAGCAGTAGCAGAGAGACCGAAGTAAGAATGATACCCAGACTTTTTAATCGTAAATGTCTTTTCCTTTCTCCAAGAACCCATCACCTTATCAAAATCGGGACCATAATATCCACAATAACGGCGAATAAAATTACCAGCATCACGAGACTCAAGAACACGAATACCAATGAAGTTAATATCGGCAAACTTGTCCCGCAGATTGCGAAGAAAAACATCAGTCATTTGATACCATTCACAATCCAAAGAATAGGTACTTCCAGTCTTACGGTCACGCAAGAATGACCCAAATCCAATCGCAGCAGTTCCCAGAAAAGGATTATCTTCCCAATGACGCTTCACTTCGCGGTGATACTTAATACCACAAGCTTCACCATCAGTCAGAACAACACACTGGACTTTCTGAAGTTTATTTTCTTTCTGAAACTTAGGAAGAATCTGATGAAGAGAAATAAGTGCCTCGTTCAAAGGAGTTCCTGAGAGAGAAAGACCCAAAGGAATCTGATAAGAAGTATAGCAGTTACGCCCAAAAGAATAAGCAAGACGGAAGATATTCTTCATCTGCTCTTCAAGAGTCTTACCATTCACTTGACTGGTGAGCAGATTCATCATCGAGAACCATTCTCCAACTTGAATCATACCAGCTTGCTTTTCGTAAGCAAGTTCACGAAGATTTGCCTTACCATTCTCATCATAAGAAACCAGAGGATAATCAGTCGTGAAAGCATAAACCTCAAACGGAATCGAAACTTTCTTACAGAACCAAACAAGATTGAAGAGTTGCTTGACCGTATCCAGCATCACATCACACATCGAACCAGACCAGTCCAGAACGAACACCAGACCGTGATTCTTGCCGTTAGCAAGAGTTGTAACCTTCCTGAACAGGTCTTCGTTGTATTTGTAGGTATGAAGTTTAGAGCAGTCTAGAACACCAGTGCGGGCAGTCGTAGCACGGGCATAGGAGTCTGCTGCCTTACGACACTCAAACTCTTTGACCAAATAATTGACTTCTTTCTGTGCCGAACGCTTGAACTCTACAAACTGCTTATCAACTTCACCAAAGATGTCTTCATACTTATATTCACGGTCTTCAATGAAAGAATCCCAGGTATTTTTACAGTTAGAATGAATATCAGCGTTCGGAACAATTACTTTTTTCAGGTCAAGTTTAGGCAGTTCCAGATAAACATTTTCAGGACCACTATTATTGACGAGTTCTTTCAGTGCCTCTTCCAGAGAATCCATTGTCTTCACTTCAGGTTCTTCATTCCTCTCACCACCTTGATTACTTGAAGTCGGTTGCTGCTCCTGCTCTGCGGACCCACCATAAGAATCAGTTTCGCCAGGTTGCTCCTGGTCATTCTCACCTTCCTGTTGGTCAATAAAATCGGAAGCAGGTTGATTATTAGCACCATCCTGCTGCGACTCAAGATTATCCAGAGAAATCTTGGTTTCTTCCTGCTGCTTTTGCTTACAATACTTGTAGAGTGCTTCTGCAGCAATCAGGACATCTGCAAAAGATTCAGAAGCATCAATCAGATTGATAATTTCCTTCTCTTCTGCAGTAAAGTTCAAATCCAAGAAGTTACCAATCTTGAAATAAAGATTCGCACGGTCGGCAAGATTATAAGTTTCCAGTTTATCATCACCAATCTGAAAGAAGTCATCATCGGCAAGTTCCTTGTAACCGTTAAAGAAAGTCTTGGCAAGACCAGCATAACGACGCTTCATCAGTTTCTCAATGCGAGCATCCTCAACCACATTCACAAACTGTGGGGGAATCTTATGCTCCTTCAACCAGTCTTCATCAGGTGTATAGAGAGCGTGACCCACTTCGTGACCCACCAGAAGGTCATAGACAGTGTTGCTTGCCTTATCCCACATAGGCAGAGTCAGAACACGGGTATGAACATTAAAGCAGGCAGTCTCCACCTTCTTATGCTCAACCACAAGGTCTTCGGTAGCAAGAAGCTTTGCGAGTTGGGACTTAATTTCGTGGCGGACAGTCATTTGATTTGAATCGTATGTGTATATGATACAAAAGAACCTCCCTTTTTGGGGGAGGTCATGTGCCGCTTTTTGAAGTGGCTCAGTCGTGCTTTTGCTTGTCGGAGTGCTTGCGGTTTCAGTTTCCGCTTCTGCTCCTTCTTAGAATGGTGGTAGCGGTTGGGGACTTGCATTACTCTTGTGCTTGTGAGGACATCATACGCGAAAAACCTTTGACTTTCTCGAACCGTAGGACAGTTTCAAATTTGTCATGTAGGTCTGCCTTATGAGAAATCACAAAGATATTAGCATCCTTAATCACATAACGAATAATCTTAAGAAACTCATCAGTTCCAAATCCATCAAGTGAAGAATCAAAGACCTCATCCATAATCAGCAGATTAGTATTGACGGAATTTTTGACTCTCGCAACTTCTCTCCAAGTGAAGAGTAGGGCAAGGTCGATTCTCATTTTTTCACCCTCACTAAAAGAACTATAAGAAAAGTCTTCGTGAATGGGTGATTTTACAGTTTCGTTGAACTCTTCATCAAGATGGAAGTTAATATAAAAATCCATCATCTGAAGATAACGATTCACCTGCTGATTTATGAACGGAAGATACTTCTTGATTATCTTCGTTTTTACGCCATCGTCCTTGAGTAAGGAGTAGGCAAAATCGTAATAAACGATTTCTTCTTTTTTCTTTGAAAGGTCTTCGAATGTTTTTTGGAGATTTTCCCGAAATTCTTCTAACTTTTCATGTTCAGTATTTCGGTTTTCAAGTTGTTCGGTAATAGTTTGAATTTCAGATTCAAGGTCTCGAATTTGCCTCTGGTTGAGGGATATCCGAGTATTGTTTTGAGAAATCTCATGGTTGAGTTTCGTAATCTCCTTTGATAGAACTGTGAATTGACGCTCTCTCTCTTCCTCAAATTTTATAGTCTCCTCAAGTTCTTGAAAACCTTTCTGGAGTTCCTTTGCCTTATTTTGAGCGTCTGCAATTCTATTTAACCGAAACTCATCTTCAATCGTTTGAGTGCAAGTAGGGCAGACCGTATTCTCTGTGAAAAACTTATGCTCTTTGGTAATCACAGATACTTTCTGCGATATTTTGCCCTTCAGATTGTTTAGCTTTCTCAACTTATCATCAGCACCAAGCACTTCCTCTTGTTCTTTTGTGCGAGAAAAAACTTCTTCTTCAGTTCTACCACTCTGAGTCATATAAGCATCGACTTCTTTCATCAATTGGTCGATTTTATTCTTACGATTCTCAATATTTTCCTTACCACGATTTTCAAGTTCATCGATGAAGTTTTGCTGCATCTTCATCTTATCCTTGAGAGTTTCTTTACGAACATCAAGAGATTTCACTTGGTCTTTTTGGACACGAATCTTTTCTTTGATGAGAGAGTTCATCGCAGAGAAAATACGAATATCCAGAAGGTCCTCAATCACTTCTCTACGATGTGCCGTAGTCAGTTGCATAAAAGGTACAAATGTGCTAGAACCCAGAATCACAATCTGAGTAAAAGACTTGTAATTGACCTTGAGAATATTCTCTTCAAGAATGCGTTGATTTGCTCTGTCGTCTGCCTCCTTATGAAGGGGAACGCCATTCACTTCAATATCAAAAATATTTGGTTTGATACCACGACGAACCAAATAATCCCGACTATTCACCGAAAACTCAATTTCTACACAACAATCTTTTTCGTTGGTAGTATTTACAAGTTGAGGTTTGTTAATCTTCCTGAACGGTTTGTTGAAAAGAACAAAAGTAAGTGCATCCAGCATCGTGGATTTTCCAGCACCATTTGTTCCAATTACAAGATTGGTATGACTTTTTTGAAAATCAATCTCACTCCACTGGTTCCCAGTTGAAAGAAAGTTTTTCCACTTAATTTTTTTGAAGGTTATCATTCTTTGGAGGAATTACGATGTCGTCAGGGGTAATCACAGCATACTTGTAATTATACAGCTTACAAGTCTTTATAGCAAGCTCGTCATCAACTTCTACAACTTCCATTTCTTTCTGGTAGTCTTCGTCGTCTTCGAGCATCAAAGCATATCTTACAGCATCATCTTCTTCCTCAAAAAGAAAAAGGACTTTTTCTCCGTATTGGTCTTGAACGGCATAAGCACCGTCATCTTTCCTATCTTTAAGAGTGAGAAGATACATTACTCAACTTCGCAAGCTTGTTTGTATAGGTCTTGAAATATTCCTTTGATGATATTCTTATCAAATCCAAATTCGGATTCATCAATATAACGATTCAGAATTGAAATAGTATTCTCTTCCTCATCAACTTCAAACTCTTCACTTTCTTGAATTTCAAAGTTCTCAATAATCTTGAGTTCTTGAACACCTGCAGTATAAAGTTTATCAATGAACTTTTCAAAATCTTTTGGTTTGGTTTTTTTACGAACGATTACCTTAACGATTTTGTTTTCATATTCAGTTGCATTAAAGAGTTTGTAATTGGTATCCTCATAATAAAGATTATAGAACAATTTATAAGGATTATTAACTGGAGTATGAGTAAGAGTTTCAGTATCAAAGATATGAAATCCACGAGTATCATTCACATCATTCCAATACATCTCATAAG